>Ga0308167_1000078_pt1 | contig 232991 bp, 211 predicted proteins | sample PhyCR1_2_FD_202138 | JGI IMG/M metagenome (GOLD analysis project Ga0308167, IMG submission 202138) | Phyllosphere microbial communities from UC Gill Tract Community Farm, Albany, California, United States - DLSLRC.R1 | ecosystem: Host-associated > Plants > Phyllosphere > Unclassified | place...
AAGAATTTGCCTGGCGGCAACAGCGCGGTGGTCCCACCTGACCCCATGCCGAACTCAGAAGTGAAACGCCGTAGCGCCGATGGTAGTGTGGGGCCTCCCCATGCGAGAGTAGGGAACTGCCAGGCATTAAATAAGTAAAGAAGCCCCGGACGAGAGTCCGGGGCTTTTTTACGTCCGTACTCCGGAAAATTTCCCGCCGAAAAACGTGTGATTAACGGTTTTTTAGCCACTGAACAATATACTCTGCAACCTGATCAGGCTGATTGATATCCAGCACCGGTACCTGAAGCGCTAACGCTTCATCCGTCGCTACGGCAATCACCCAGTCATCCAGCAATTCATCAATTTCTCCCTTAACGCCGCGCCGCCATAGCACCATCCTGGGCACGGGTTCCTGTTTAAACCCCTCGACCAGCACCAGATCCAGCGCGTCAGCGTCCATACGGCCTGCCAGCTCCATCAAACTTAGCGGCTGCTGTGGCGTTTCACACATCAACGCCCAGCGATTCTCGCTGGCGACGATCACCTGATCGGCTCCCGCTTTGCGCAGCAGATAACTGTCTTTTCCCGGCGTATCGATGTCCATCTGATGATGGGTATGCTTGATCAGCCCGGGGCGAATGCCCTGCGCTCTCAGTAGCGGAATCACCTGTTGTAACAGGGTGGTTTTGCCGGTGCCACTCCAGCCCACCACCGCCAGTAACGGCACACTCATCACGAACTTTCCTCATTAACCAAATCGTCAGGCGTATTGATATTGCGGAAGGCGGCTTCATCATCATCAAACAGTACGCTGTGTCCGCCATGTTCACACATAAACTGCATCAGACGGCGTTCTCCGCGCAGCAGCCACGCTTCCAGATTATCAGCCAGCGCACGATGCACCAAAGCCAGCGCCGGATGATCACGCTGACCCGATGTCACCCACACGGCGGCTGCTGCACCACGCTGCTGCCACAGCCGTGCAACAAAATCCTGCGGTAGCCACGGCGTATCGCAGGCACAAAACGCCACCCATTCGGTCTGGCTGTGCCGCAGGCCGCTGAGCATGCCTGCCAGCGGACCGGGATAATCAGGCAGCGAATCACGAATCACCTGACAACCACTTGCCTGATAACGATCAATGTTACGGTTGGCGCTAATCAACACAATATTGACCTGCGGCTGTAAACGCTGCAGAACGTGCTGATAAAGCGGTTTGCCCTGTAATGGCAGCAAGCCCTTATCCTGACCTCCCATACGGCTGCCTTGCCCGCCTGCGAGGATCACACCGGTAAATGCGGTCATCTTCGTCTCCCTGTTTATTCTGGACGATACTTAACTCGCGGTAGCGAACCACCTGCGCAAAGGAATCAATGATGAAATATCACCGACTCAATGAACTGCTCGAACTGCTGCAGCCTGCCTGGCAGCAAGAACCCGATCTCAACCTGCTGGCATTTTTACAAAAACTGGCGCAGGAATCAGGTTTCAGTGGCCCATTAAGTGAATTAAGCGATGACGTATTGATTTACCATCTCAAAATGCGTGATGCCGGTAGTCAGGCTGTGATCCCGGGTCTGAAGAAAGATTATGAAGTGGACTTCAAAAGCGCGCTATTACGTGCGCGCGGTGTGATCAAGGATGATGAGTAGTGTTATCCTTGCGCGTTCAACGCACAGGTAACACATAGGCACAATGATGAGCGAAGCCGCTTTTAATTTTCAGACGCTGAATCCCGACGTCATCCTCGATGCGCTCTGGGATGCCGGTCTGCGGGTCGAGTCCGGCTTAACCGCCCTGAACAGCTACGAAAACCGCGTCTATCAGTTCAGCGATGAGGATAAGCGACGCTATGTCGCTAAGTTTTATCGTCCGCAACGCTGGAGCGCCGCGCAGATCGCTGAAGAGCATCGGTTTGCTCAGGATCTGCTGGATGATGAAGTGCCGGTTGCCGCACCGCTGGCGCTGCAGGGCAATACGCTCAATCAGCACGCTGGCATTATGTTCGCGGTGTTCCCCAGCCTCGGTGGCCGGCAGTATGAAACCGACAATGAAGAGCAAATGGAGTGGGTAGGTCGTTTCCTTGGCCGTATCCATCAAACCGGACGCCACAGCCCGTTCCGCCAGCGGCCCACTCTGGGCCTGCAGGAGTATGTGGTTGAGCCACGTCTGCAGCTGGAACAGAGCGCGCTGGTGCCCGCCTCGCTGAAGGATGCGCTACTGAAGGCGTTAGATAAACTCAGCGCCACGCTGCAGCAGAGCTGGCATAGCCAGTGGCAACCGCTCCGGCTGCACGGTGACTGCCATCCCGGCAATATTCTGTGGCGCGATGGGCCGATGTTTGTCGATCTCGATGACGCGCGCACCGGTCCGGCTGTGCAGGATTTGTGGATGCTGGTGAACGGCAGCCGTCAGGAACAATTGATCCAGTGGGATATTTTGCTGGAAGCGTATAACGAATTTGGTGATTTCGATTTACACGAATTGACACTGATTGAGTCTTTACGCGCCATGCGCATGGTTTATTATCTGGCCTGGGTGGTACGCCGCTGGCAGGATCCCGCTTTTCCGCGCGCCTTCCCCTGGATGACCGATGAGGACTTCTGGCGCCGGCAGATTGCACTATTTATCGAGCAGGAAAGGCTGTTACACGAACCGCCGTTACAGCTTAGCCCGCAATTTTAATGAAGTACTCAGGAGATGTTCTCACGATGAAAAAGATTTGGTTTGCGCTGGTAGGTTTGATGCTGGCATTTAGCGCCTCAGCGGCACAGTTCAACGACGGTAAACAGTACGTTACGCTGCCAAAACCGGTCGCCGGTGAGCCGCAGGTTATGGAATTCTTCTCCTTCTTCTGCCCGCACTGCTACCAGTTTGAACGCATTTACCACGTCAGCGATGCGGTAAGAAAAAATCTGCCAGCGGACACCAAAGTGACCAAATATCACGTTGATTTCCTCGGCGGCGACTTCGGTCCGGTGGTCACGCATGCGTGGGCAGTGGCAATGGCGCTGGGTGTGGAAGATAAAGTGACCGCACCGATTTTCGACGGCATCCAGAAGACCCAGACCATTACCGACGCAGCCAGCCTGAAAGAAACCTTCATTAAAGCAGCGGGTATTACCTCTGAAGATTACGATGCAGCGTGGAACAGCTTCGCCGTGAAGGCGCTGGTTGCACAGCAGCAGAAAGCGGCTTCGGATGTTAATCTGCAGGGCGTACCGGCGATTTTTGTTAACGGCAAATACATGGTTAACAACGGCGGCCTGGACACCAGCTCAATGGATAACTTCGTGGCGGATTATGCCAACGTCGTGAAATTCCTGGTTGAGAAAAAGTAATTAAGCGCTGAAAACGCGATGGCTTATGCTTTAGCGGCGCGGTTATCACCCGCCGCTACAGTGAAAACAACCCACACCACATCCTTAATTCACTAAGCTATTCATCCCTCACCGCCAGCGTTTTTTGATTACCCTTTCGCTTAATATCCACATAGACGATCGCCTTTTTAAAAAGGTGTTTCGTATCACGGCAAGATTATAACTGACTGATTGTAAAAAAATTTTAATCGTAAAATGATTGCAATTAACGTAAATAACAATACGTTATGAATTTTACGCACAAAGTTATCCACAAGATGATCCTTGCGATCCGCGCCGCGTAACCGCGAAAAAGATCCTCACTTTCTGCTGTTACTTCAACATTGTTCGCTGGTTGTGGCATCCTTATAACCCTGATTATCGCAACGAAGAAAATACAAACCTATGGCGCAAATTGCAGAAAATCCCCTGATTCTGGTAGATGGCTCTTCCTACCTCTACCGTGCATATCATGCCTTTCCGCCGCTGACCAACAGTGCGGGTGAGCCAACCGGCGCCATGTATGGTGTGCTCAACATGCTGAAAAGCCTGCTGATGCAGTATCAACCCAGCCATGTGGCTGTGGTCTTCGATGCCAAAGGCAAAACGTTCCGCGATGAGCTGTTTGAAAATTACAAATCGCATCGTCCACCGATGCCGGACGATTTACGCGCGCAAATCGCGCCGCTGCATGAGATGGTAAAAGCCATGGGGCTGCCGCTGCTGGCGGTGTCCGGCGTGGAAGCCGATGACGTGATTGGCACGCTGGCGCTGGAAGCGGAAAAGCAGGGGCGTGCGGTGCTGATCAGCACCGGCGATAAAGATATGGCGCAGCTGGTGACGCCGGGCATTACCCTGATTAACACCATGACTAACACCGTGCTCGGTCCGGAAGAAGTCGAGCAGAAATACGGTGTGCCGCCTTCGCTGATTATCGATTTCCTCGCCATGATGGGCGACAGCTCGGACAACATCCCGGGCGTTCCGGGCGTGGGCGAGAAAACCGCACAGGCGCTGCTGCAGGGGCTGGGCGGCATGCAATCCATCTACGACAACCTTGATAAAGTGGCCGGGCTCTCCTTCCGTGGAGCAAAAACCATGGCGGCGAAGCTGGAGCAGAATCGCGATGTGGCGTTTCTCTCCTACCAGCTGGCGACCATCAAAACCGATGTGGAACTGGAGCTGGCCTGCGAGCAACTGACGGTTAACGAGCCTGATGTTGAAGCATTGCAGACGCTGTTCAGCCGCTATGAGTTCAAACGCTGGCTAGCCGATCTGCAGGAAGGAAAATGGCTGCAGGGTAAAAAGAGTAATAGCCAGGCGCAGAAATCGCTGCCGGATGAACCCGTCGTGGCCGCAGCGGAAACGGTCAGCGTGCTGTCATCCGACGGCTATGTCACCATCCTCGACGAGGCGACCTTTGCCGACTGGCTGAAAAAACTGCAAAGCGCCGACGTGTTTGCTTTTGACCTGGAAACCGATTCGCTGGATACCCTGAGCGCCAATATTGTCGGCATTGCCTTCGCCGTGGCACCGGGCGAGGCCGCTTACCTGCCGTTGGCGCATGACTATCTTGACGCGCCACCGCAGCTGGATCGCGCCGCGGTGCTGAAGCAGCTGAAACCGCTGCTGGAGGACAGTAAAGCAGCGAAGGTCGGGCAGAACCTGAAGTACGATCGTGGCGTACTGAAAAATTACGATATTGAGCTGAACGGCATCAAATTCGACACCATGCTGGAGTCTTACTGCCTGAACAGCGTCGGCGGCAAGCATGACATGGACAGCCTGGCGGCCCGCTGGCTTAACCACAAAACCGTCACTTTCGAAGAAATCGCCGGTAAAGGTAAAAATCAGCTCACCTTCAATCAGATCGCGCTTGAGCAGGCGGCGCACTATGCGGCAGAAGACGCTGACGTCACGCTGCAGCTGCACCTGCAGATGTGGCCGAAGCTGGAGCAGGAAGCCGGTCCGAAGCAGGTATTCGAGGCGATTGAGATGCCGCTGGTGACGGTCATTTCCCGCGTAGAGCGCAACGGTGTGCTGATCGATCAGAACATCCTCGCGAAACATTCGCAGGAGCTGACCACGCGTCTGGCCGAGCTGGAGCAGAAGGCGCATGAGCTGGCCGGCGAGCCTTTCAACCTCTCCTCCACCAAACAGCTGCAAACCATTCTGTTTGAGAAGCAGGGGATTAAGCCGACGAAGAAAACGCCGGGCGGCGCGCCATCGACCAGTGAAGAAGTGCTGGCTGAGCTGGCGCTCGACTATCCGCTGCCGAAAGTGATTCTTGAGCATCGCGGCCTGTCGAAGCTGAAATCCACTTACACCGATAAGCTGCCGCAGATGATCAATCCGATCACCGGTCGGGTGCATACCTCTTATCACCAGGCGGTGACGGCCACCGGACGACTCTCCTCGACCGACCCGAACCTGCAAAACATTCCGGTGCGCAACGAAGAGGGACGGCGCATTCGTCAGGCGTTTATTGCAGGCGCGGATAAGCGCATCGTAGCCGCCGACTATTCGCAGATTGAGCTGCGAATTATGGCGCACCTGTCGCAGGACAAAGGCCTGCTGGATGCGTTCGCGCAGGGTGAGGATATCCACCGCGCCACGGCGTCCGAAGTGTTTGGTGTGGCGCTGAGCAAGGTTTCCGGTGAGCAGCGCCGCAGTGCGAAAGCGATTAATTTCGGACTGATTTATGGCATGAGCGCATTTGGTTTGTCGCGTCAGCTGAACATTGGTGCCGGCGAAGCGAAGAAGTACATGGATCTCTACTTTGAGCGCTATCCGGGCGTGCTGCGTTATATGGAAGCGACGCGCGCGCAAGCCGCGGATAAGGGATACGTCGAGACGCTGGATGGTCGTCGTCTGTGGCTGCCGGACATCAACTCCAGCAATGCCATTCGCCGTAAAGCTGCCGAACGTGCGGCGATCAACGCACCGATGCAGGGCACCGCGGCGGACATCATCAAACGTGCCATGATCGCCGTTGACGGCTGGCTGCTGCAGCAGAACAGTGATGAGGTGAAAATGATCATGCAGGTACACGATGAACTGGTATTTGAGATCCACAAAGATGCCGTCGCAGGTGCCAGCCAGACGATCCGCGAACTGATGGAGAACAGCATGAAGCTGGATGTACCGCTGCAGGTTGAAGTGGGAACCGGCGATAACTGGGATCAGGCGCACTAAGGGCCCGCTGCTCGCCACAGATGCTGGTGGCGGGCAGCGTCATAAGAAAAAAGTTTACTTAATCGGTTCAGCCGGTCATCAAAACTGCCGGTAAAATACAGGTTAAGTAACTGCTTATCGGCTAAGCATTTTTTTGGTAATTAAACTACATGCCCTGCGCGAAAATGTGACGAAGCTGGTAAAAAAGATGTCGAATTCTGAAACTTAACAACAAAAAACCCTTTGTTGGTCAGAAAAAATCGGGTAAAGTTCATCGCGTAGGGTACAGAGGTAAGATGTTCTATCTTTCAGACCTTTTACTTCACGTAATCGGATTTGGCTGAATATTAGCCGCCCCAGTCATTTATGACTGGGGCGTTTTTTATTGGGCTTTTTCTGAAAAAAAGCGGACGCAAAGGTCCGCTCAGGCGCTACTCTGACAGCGCTTCACCGTCGCCTTCCTGCGCCGGAGTCAGCTCGCTAAACCAGGTATCAAGTTTCTGACGCAGCTTATCGACGCCCAGTTTTTTCAGCGATGAGAACATCTCGACCTGGACATCGCCCATAAATGCCAGCGATGCCTCACGCACCATGTTCAGCTGCGCTTTACGGGCACCGGAAGCCAGCTTGTCGGCTTTAGTCAGCAGAATCATAACTGGAATACCGCTCTGCACCGCCCACTCAACCATTTGCTGATCGAGATCTTTAAGCGGATGGCGGATATCCATCAGTACCACCAGTCCTTTCAGGGCCTGACGTTTCTGCAAATATTCACCCAGCGCGCGCTGCCATTTACGCTTCATCTCTTCCGGGACTTCCGCATAACCGTAACCTGGTAAATCCACCAGGCGTTTGCCTTCCACCACTTCAAACAGGTTAATCAGCTGCGTTCGGCCTGGTGTTTTACTGGTACGCGCCAGGCTTTTCTGGTTGGTCAGGGTATTCAGCGCGCTGGATTTGCCTGCATTTGAGCGCCCGGCAAAGGCAACTTCAATGCCCGTATCCGCCGGTAGATGACGAATATCCGGCGCGCTGAGCATGAAATGGGTGACGTGATAGTTCAAAGCAGACAATGTAAAACTCCAGCAGAATGATCGGGCAATGGCGCTGATTATACCTGTTATGGCGCAAAAGTGCCCGACAGGCGTCTTAACGCGCCATTTTGTAAGAGATCGCCGCTAACTGCTACCAGTGATGACGGATTCATGCAACATTCATTCGTTATAATATTATGTATTTTCAATGTATTACGTTAAGCATGAAAAAGACCGCTCTAAATTAGAGACAAGTCTCACTTGTTCAATTTACTGTTTGGTCTACATTTGTTGTCAGTGCACGGCAGCACCCATCAGGATGATGAGCTCAGGAGCGTCGGGGATGACCGCGAGCATGGCAGGAGAGCGATTCAGGCAGGAATCGGACAGGGACAGGGATTACTCGCAGGAGCGATGTGGCGATGGAGCAACCGGGACGTTGTGAGCCGTAAAGGATTTGACGCGTGTTTCCTTCGTATGAAGGTGCGAAATAAGGCGATAGCACAGGCTATCGCCTTTTTTCTTTGTCATCTTTCTGCTAGATTTCGCCGCAATTCTATACTGAACTCACCAGGCATCGCCGAGACCGAACACATGAAGCAACCTGCACCAGCCCAGCGTGGCAAACCTGCTGCTAAAGCGAAACGCAAATCGCGTGAAGAACTGAACCAGGAAGCCCGCGATCGCAAGCGCGATAAAAAGCACAGCGGCCACAAATCCGGCAGCCGCGCCAACCCGGAAACGCAAAGCGCCGGTAAAGGGCACAGCAAAAAGAGCGCCGATCCGCGCGTGGGCAGCAAAAAGCCAGTCGCGCTGGTGGCGGACGGCAAAACCCTGCCCGAAAAGAAAGTGGCGAAGCCAAAACCCAAAGCCGAAAAAGTGCGCCTGACGCCGCAGGAAGAGCTGGCCAAGCTGGAGAACGATGAGCGTCTCGACACGCTGCTCGATCGCCTTGAGAGCGGCGAAACCCTGAGCGCAGAAGATCAGGCGTGGCTGGATGAGACGCTGGATCGCATCGACGAGCTCATGGAAACGCTGGGCATTGCGCTGGACGACGACGCCGAAGATGAGCAGGCAGAAGAGGATATGATGCGCCTGCTTAAGGGCCACTAACCGCCATTTTTGATCGGCATGCGGCTTTGCGCATGCCGCGCTAAACAGGTATTCACCTATGTTTTGGCCTGGATCAATTTTAGCGCTGCTGCTGACATGTTATCTGCTGTGGTTATTGTTTAAACTACGCCGCCTGTCGCGGCTGAAATCGCGCTTACGGCGGCGTTCCGCCCAGCGCTTCGTCTCCTCTTCTGCCACGCGACCCGCCCTCAGACGACGTCACCGTAAGGAGTGAGCATGTCATCGCAGCAGATTGAGTGGGATCAGCGGCTCATCGAAAAATACAATTACGCCGGTCCGCGTTACACTTCCTATCCCACCGCGCTGGAATTCAGTGAAAGCTTTGGCGCGAGCGATTTTCAGCGCGCGGTTGAGCGCTATCCCGAGCGCGCGCTATCGCTGTATGTGCATATCCCGTTCTGCCATCGTCTGTGTTACTTCTGCGGCTGCAATAAAATCGTGACGCGCCAGCTGCACAAGGCCGATCGCTATCTGGAGGTTCTGGCGCAGGAGATTCGTCAGCGCGCTCCTCTGTTTGCCGGCCGTCGCGTTACGCAGCTGCACTGGGGCGGCGGCACGCCCACCTTCCTTAATCAGCAGCAGGTCAGCCGGCTGGTGGCGCTGCTGCGCAGCCATTTCGACATCGCTGACGATGTTGAGATGTCGATCGAAGTCGATCCGCGTGAAATTGAGCTGGAGATGATCGATCATCTGCGCGCGGAGGGCTTCAATCGCCTGAGCATGGGCGTGCAGGATTTCAACAAGGCGGTGCAGGAGCGGGTCAACCGCGTTCAGGATGAAGAGACCATTTTCGCCTTGGTGCAGCGTGCCCGCGCGCAGGGATTCCGCTCAGTCAGTCTGGATTTAATCTACGGCCTGCCGCTACAGACGCCAGAGAGCTTTGCCTTTACGCTGCAGCGGGTGATTGCGCTCAATCCGGATCGCCTCAGCGTCTTCAACTATGCGCACATGCCTGCGCTGTTTGCCGCTCAGCGCAAAATCAAAGATGAGGAGCTGCCGACGGCGGCGCAGAAGCTGCAAATCCTGCAGCAAACCATCGCGACGCTGACCGGTGCGGGTTACCAGTTTATTGGCATGGACCACTTTGCCAAACCGGATGATGAACTGGCGGTGGCACAGCGCGCCGGCGTACTGCATCGCAACTTCCAGGGTTACACCACGCAGGGCGAAACCGAACTGCTCGGACTGGGCGTTTCGGCCATCAGCATGCTGGGCGACAGCTATGCGCAGAATCAGAAAGAGTTAAAAGCCTGGTATGCCAGCGTTGAGCAGCAGGGCCATGCGCTGTGGCGCGGTTTAACCCTGAGCGAGGATGATTGTCTGCGGCGGGATGTGATTAAAGCGCTGATCTGTAACTTTGCGCTGGATTTTGCCGACATCGAAGCCCGGTGGCCAGTGGTGTTTGAACGCTATTTTGCTGAGGACTTAGCGCTGCTGGCACCGCTGGTGGCGGACGGCTTGCTTGAGATCGGTGAGCGCCGGCTGCAGGTCACCGGCATTGGCCGTCTGCTGATTCGCAACATCTGCATGTGCTTTGACCGCTATCTGCGGCAGAAAGCACGGATGCAGCAATTTTCGCGGGTAATTTAAGCATAAAGGGAGCCAGCGCTCCCTTTATGTTAACTGAACAGACTGACGCTGATGGCGCAGACCACGGCGGCCAGCGCGGTTTGCGGTGAGTGAGTCACAGCATTACCGATTGCCGCCACGTTATGCGCGATCAGCTGGATGACAGATTGCAACATGTTAGCCTCTCCCGATTGCCGCCCGTATAATACTGAACGGCACCGGTCTGTACAGATGTTACGCGCAGAAAGTGTGCAATAAATAACCCTTTTACACTTTTCCGCGTTATTCCATGCCCAGTTCTTTCAGTTTACGCGTGAGCGTATTGCGGCCCCAGCCCAGTAAACGTGCCGCTTCCTGCTTGTGGCCCTGCGTATGACGCAGCGCAGTGGTCAGCAGCGTACGCTCCATCTCCGGCTGTGCTTCTGACAGCAGGTTCTGATGACCGGAACGCAGCGCGCGGTCTGCCCACTGCGCCAGCAGCGTTGCCCAGCTGTCCGGCAGCGACTGCACCGGATTTTCCGGCGTACTCGACTCAAACAGCTCCGGCGGCAGATCCTGAATCAGCACTTCCTGGCCTGCGGCCATGACCGTCAGCCAGCGGCAGGTGTTCTCCAGCTGGCGCACGTTACCCGACCAGTGCAGTCGCGTCAGCGCGGCTTCAGTCTCCGGATGCAGAATTTTCGCTTCTACGCCCAGCTCACGCGCTGCGACCTGCAGGAAGTAGCGCGCCAGACGCGGGATATCCTCACGACGTTCACGCAGCGGCGGCAGATGCACGCGAATCACGTTGAGGCGATGGAACAGGTCCTCACGGAACTTGCCCTCCTGCACGCGCAGCTCCAGATTCTGGTGGGTAGCGGCGATGATACGCACATCCACTTTGACCGGCGCATAGCCGCCAACACGATAGAACTGGCCATCGGCCAGCACGCGCAGCAGGCGCGTCTGTACATCAAGCGGCATATCGCCGATTTCGTCGAGAAACAGCGTGCCGCCATCGGCCTGCTCAAAGCGGCCCTGACGAATCTGGTTCGCGCCGGTAAACGCGCCTTTCTCGTGGCCAAACAGCTCCGATTCGATCAAATCCTTCGGGATCGCCGCCATATTTAGCGCGATAAACGGGGATTTGGCGCGCGGGCTGTGGCGATGCAGCGCATGCGCGACCAGCTCTTTACCGGTACCGGACTCGCCGTTGATCAGCACGCTGATCGACGAACGCGACAGGCGCCCGATGATGCGGAAGACATCCTGCATCGCCGGCGCTTCGCCGATGATGTCGGTGGTCGGGCCGCTTACCGGCTGATTGCGCGGCTGCTGCTGCTCCTGATAGTGACTGATGGCGCGCTCTACCAGCGCGACCGCTTCATCAATATCAAACGGCTTTGGCAGGTAATCAAATGCGCCCTGCTGATAAGCGCTGACCGCCGCGTCGAGGTCCGAATGCGCGGTCATAATGATGACCGGCAGCATCGGATGACGCTGTTTGATCTGCTTCAGCAGCGCCAGACCATCCATGCCTGGCATACGAATATCCGACAATAATACGTCCGGGGTTTTGGTCGAGAGCGCATCCAGCACCTCGTTGCCGCTGTCAAAGGTGGCGCAGCTTAAACCGGCTCCAGTGAGCGCACGTTCAAGCACCCAGCGGATGGAGCTATCGTCATCGACGATCCAGACTATCCCTCGTTGCATAGAAACCTCACTGGCGAATAGGCAGGTAAACCGAGAATTCGGTGTGGCCTGGCCAACTGTTAAATTCAATTTTTCCCGAATGCTGATCGATCAGGCTGCGGGCGATAGAGAGACCTAAACCGGTGCCGCCTTCGCGTCCGCTGACCATCGGATAGAACAGCGTATCCTGCAGCTGGGCCGGAATGCCCGGGCCATCATCTTCAATGTCGATACGCGCCACCAGCCGGTAACGCGTGCCGTGTAACGTCAGCTGAAACGCGGTACGGGTACGGATGACAATGGTGCCGCCCGCTTCGCCCAGCGCCTGCAGCGCGTTACGCACCACGTTGAGCAGCACCTGCTCAATCTGGTCCGGGTCGTGTGGCAGCTCCGGCAGGCTGGGGTCATAATCACGCACCAGCGAGACGTTTTCCGGCAGCTCCATCGACACCAGGTTAACCACACGTTCAGCCACCTGATGGATGCTCTGGGTCACGTGCAGTCCGGGCTGCTGCGGACCCAGCAGGCGGTCGACCAGGTTACGCAGCCGGTCGGCCTGCTCAATAATCACTTTGGTATATTCATTCAGCGCCGGATCGGGCAGGGCGCGCGATAACAGCTGCGCCGCGCCGCGCAATCCGCCGAGCGGGTTTTTAATTTCGTGCGCCAGGCCGCGTACCAGATCGCGCGCGGCAACCTGCTGGGCATGCTGAATTTGCTCCTGGCTGAGACGACGCTGATTATCCATCGGCGCCATTTCCAGCAGAATAAATCCGTCGGGTAGACGCTGTGCCGTGAGCGACATAATGTGCGCGCGGCCATCCACCACTAACGTGACTTCGCTATCGGTAAAGCCCTGGCCTGCCCCTAAACTCTCGCTCATTACCTCAATGTTCAGCGAAAAATAGCCGGTAAGTTCCGGTAAGGGCGTGCCGAACAATTTTCGTGAGCTTTGCGCCAGTAACTGCTGGGCCGCCGGATTGGCGTAGTGGATAACCAGATCGTTATCGACCAGCAAAATACTGTTGATCAGGGAGTTGAGAATCTGCCCCGCGTCGGGCAGCGTGCCAGTTGCCATACAGCGTTCCTCTGCACTAAATTAGTGCATTATAGCCTTTGGGGACGCAAATCTATCCGTCGAACGATGAATTCGCGGTGAAAAAAGCCCATCCGGAGATGGGCTAAAGTTTCCACGGCAACAAAAAATCTTCAGCGCCAGGATTAGCACCGTCGCGGCGTTGGCGGCTACGGTGCATCTGCGCGAATCTTTTAAGGATTAAACGCTGTAGTACAGTTCGAACTCAACCGGGTGCGGGGTCATGCGTACGCGGTCGTTGTCAGCTTTACGCAGTTCGATGTAAGCATCGATAGCGTCGTCGGTGAACACGCCGCCACGGGTCAGGAACTCGCGGTCTTCGTTCAGTGCGTTCAGCGCTTCTTCCAGTGAACCGGCCACTTTTGGAATCTCAGCTTCTTCTTCCGGCGGCAGGTCGTACAGGTTTTTGTCCATCGCATCGCCAGGGTGGATCTTGTTGATCACGCCGTCGAGGCCGGCCATCAGCAGTGCGGTGAACGCCAGGTATGGGTTAGCCGCTGGATCCGGGAAACGCGCTTCGATACGACGTGCTTTCGGGCTGGCCACTACCGGGATACGGATAGAGGCAGAACGGTTACGTGCTGAGTAAGCCAGCATTACCGGTGCTTCGTAGCCTGGGACCAGACGCTTGTATGAGTTGGTGGTCGGGTTTGCCAGGGCGTTGATGGCTTTAGCGTGCTTGATGATACCGCCGATGTAGAACAGGGCAGTTTCAGACAGGCCGCCGTATTTGTCGCCAGAGAACAGGTTTACGCCGCCTTTAGACAGTGACATGTGGCAGTGCATACCGGAACCGTTGTCGCCAAACATCGGCTTCGGCATAAAGGTAGCCGTTTTGCCGTAGGCGTGCGCGACGTTGTGCACGACATATTTGTAGATCTGAATTTCGTCAGCTTTCTTGGTCATGGTGTTGAAGCGGGTAGCCACTTCGTTCTGACCAGCAGTAGCCACTTCGTGGTGATGCGCTTCTACCACCAGACCCATCTGCTCCATGGTCAGACACATGGCAGAACGGATGTCCTGTGATGAGTCAACCGGTGGCACCGGGAAGTAGCCGCCTTTCAGACCTGGACGGTGACCTTTGTTACCGCCTTCGTACTCTTTACCGGTGTTCCAGGCTGCTTCGATGTCGTCGATAGCCACGTGTGAGCCGGAAGTTGAAGAGCCGAAACGGATGTCGTCAAACAGGAAGAACTCTGGCTCAGGTCCGAACAGTACGGTGTCGGCGATGCCGGAAGAACGCAGGAACTCTTCTGCGCGCTTGGCAATGGAGCGCGGGTCGCGATCGTAGCCCTGCAGCGTGCCTGGCTCGAGAATGTCACAGCGGATGATGAGCGTCGGATCTTCGAAGAACGGATCCATTACGGCAGTTGTTGCATCCGGCATCAGCACCATGTCTGATTCGTTAATGCCTTTCCAGCCGCCGATGGAAGAGCCATCGAACATTTTGCCTTCTTCGAAGAAGTCAGCGTTAACCTGGTGAGCAGGGATAGTAACGTGCTGTTCTTTACCTTTGGTATCGGTAAAACGCAGGTCAACAAACTTAACTTCGTGCTCGTTCATCATCGAGAGAACGTGTTCAGCGGACATACTCAACTCTCCTGGAAATGGTCATTTTGTCGTCGTGGTGAGAGAACTTCTGTTGCCGGGAATGTGTCACGACTACTGACCACCCCTGACCAAGATCTCGGCAAGCTCTTCAACCGTTGTGCAACTGTCGTTTTCGCTTAAAAGATATAAAGCGAATTCTGTGCCAACTTTATTACAATGGTGAAAATGGCGCTGTGATGCGCCCTGCGGTGAGACGACGGCTGCACCAGCGTGGATGGAATGCACCAAAATAGTGCCGTCAGTTTAGGGGTAAGCACTTAAATGGTGCAAAGCGCCATCAAAGTGCAGCTTAATGCACCGTTATTGGTGCTAAAAACGCGCACTGCGAGAATCTTTCGGCGAAAACTGTGATCATGTTCAGTCTTTCGCTTAATCCGTGTACAATACCGCGTTATTTCTATAATGCCTGAGGCAAAGCTGTGATCGAAAATTTGCGTAACATCGCCATCATCGCGCACGTTGACCATGGTAAGACCACCCTGGTTGACAAACTGCTGCAACAGTCCGGTACTTTTGATGCCCGTACCGAAGCGACTGAGCGCGTAATGGACTCCAACGATTTGGAGAAAGAGCGTGGGATTACCATCCTCGCGAAAAACACCGCCATCAAATGGAACGACTACCGTATCAACATCGTTGATACCCCGGGGCACGCCGACTTCGGTGGTGAAGTTGAGCGCGTCATGTCCATGGTGGATTCGGTGCTGCTGGTTGTAGACGCGATGGATGGCCCTATGCCGCAAACCCGCTTCGTAACCAAGAAAGCCTTTGCCCACGGTTTGAAGCCGATTGTAGTCATCAACAAAGTTGACCGTCCTGGCGCGCGTCCGGACTGGGTTGTTGACCAGGTATTTGACCTGTTCGTTAACCTCGACGCGACTGACGAGCAGCTCGATTTCCCGATCATTTATGCGTCTGCGCTGAATGGTATCGCCGGTCTGGATCACACCGACATGGCTGACGACATGACCCCGCTGTATCAGGCCATCGTCGACCACGTTTCTCCACCGCAGGTTGAAGTTGAAGCCCCACTGCAGATGCAGATCTCGCAGCTGGACTACAACAACTACCTCGGCGTAATCGGTATCGGCCGCATCAAGCGCGGTAAAGTGAAGCCAAACCAGCAGGTTACTGTAATCGACAGCGAAGGGAAAACCCGTAACGCGAAAGTCGGTAAAGTGCTGGGCCATCTGGGTCTGGAGCGTATTGAATCCGATCTGGCTGAAGCAGGCGACATCATCGCTATCACCGGTCTGGGCGAGCTGAACATCTCCGACACCATCTGCGACACGCAGAATGTGGAAGCGCTGCCAGCGCTGAGCGTGGATGAGCCAACCGTAACCATGTTCTTCAACGTCAACACCTCACCGTTCTGTGGTAAAGAAGGTAAGTTTGTGACGTCGCGTCAGATCCTTGAGCGTCTGAACAAAGAGCTGGTGCACAACGTAGCGCTGCGCGTAGAAGAAACTGAAGATGCTGATGCATTCCGCGTATCCGGTCGTGGTGAGCTGCACCTGTCAGTTCTGATCGAGAATATGCGTCGTGAAGGCTACGAGCTGGCGGTATCCCGTCCGAAAGTTATCTACCGTGAATTCGAAGGCCGCAAGCAGGAGCCATTCGAAAACGTTACCCTCGACATCGAAGAAACCCATCAGGGTTCAGTGATGCAGGCGATGGGTGAGCGTAAAGGCGACCTGAAAAACATGGATCCGGATGGTAAAGGCCGCGTACGTCTCGACTACGTGATCCCAAGCCGTGGTCTGATCGGCTTCCGTAACGAATTCATGACCATGACTTCCGGTACCGGTCTGCTGTACTCCACCTTCAGCCACTACGACGACGTGCGTCCGGGCGAAGTGGGCCAGCGTCAGAACGGCGTGCTGATCTCCAACGGTCAGGGTAAAGCGGTTGCCTTCGCCCTGTTCGGCCTGCAGGATCGCGGTAAGCTGTTCCTCGGTCACGGTGCGGAAGTGTATGAAGGCCAGATCATCGGTATTCACAGCCGTTCTAACGACCTGACCGTAAACTGCCTGACCGGTAAGAAACTGACCAACATGCGTGCGTCAGGTACTGACGAAGCTACCACCCTGGTACCACCGCAGAAAATGACGCTGGAGCAGGCTATCGAGTTCATCGATGACGACGAACTGGTAGAAGTGACGCCGCAGTCAGTACGTATTCGTAAACGCCACCTGACCGAGAACGATCGCAAACGCGCGTCTCGCGGCAGCAAAGAGTAAGCGAAATCGTCTGATAATGAGCCCCGCACCCGCGGGGCTTTTTTTTTGCCTGCCGTCTGAGGCAGCGCGACCCGCACGAAATCAGACCCCGCTTGCGGAATGCGGATTTCCCCTAAGCGTACCTGTTCAGGCTTGCCTTTTACCGCTAGAGTGAATGATCCAGGGAACGTAGAGGAGAGGTGTCATGCTGTACATCTTTGATTTAGGCAATGTGATTGTTGATATCGATTTCAATCGGGTACTCGGCGTCTGGAGCGATCTGGGACGCGTGCCGCTTGCCACGCTGCAGAGCCGTTTTCGCATGGACGAGACTTTCGAGCAGCACGAGCGGGGCGAAATCAGCGACCCGGAGTTTGCCGCGCGGCTGTGTGACCAGCTCGATATTGCCCTGAGCTATCCGCAGTTCACCGCTGGCTGGCAGGCGGTGTTTGTCGGCGTGCGTCCGGAAACACTGGCGATCATGAACCAGCTGCGCGCCAGCGGCGAGCGCGTGGTGATTCTGTCTAACACCAACCAGCTGCATTTCGAGTTCTGGCCAACGCAGTATCCGGAAGTGCAGCAGGCTGCCGACCACATCTATATGTCGCAGGATATCGGCATGCGCAAACCAGAAGCGCGCATCTGGCACTACGTACTGGAGCATGAAGGCTTCACCGCCGATCAGGCGGTATTCTTTGATGACAACCAGGCCAATGTTGATGCGGCGCGCGCGCTGGGTATTGAGAGCGTGCTGGTCGAAGATGCGAAAACCGTGCCTGACTGGTTTGCGAGCCGTCGCTGAGTGACCATGCGAACTCATCTGCGCCACTCGGCGCATGCGTTTTTCCTGTGGATCAAACTGCTGTGGCGCCGCATCGATGAAGACAACATGACCACGCAGGCTGGTAACCTGGCCTACGTGTCACTGCTGGCGCTGGTGCCGCTGATTGCCGTGGTATTCGCGCTGTTTGCCGCCTTCCCGGTGTTCTCGGACATCAGCGTGCAGCTGAAGAACTTCATCTTCACTAACTTCATGCCGGCCGCCGGAGATGTGATTCAGCGCTATCTCGATCAGTTTGTCGCCAACGTCAACAAAATGACGGCAGTGGGAGCGGTCGGGCTGATTGTCACTGCGCTGCTGCTGATGCACTCGGTCGACAGCGCGCTCAACGCCATCTGGCGCAGCGACAAGCCGCGCCCGATGGTTTACTCCTTTGCGGTGTACTGGATGATCCTGACGCTGGGACCGCTGCTGGCCGGTGCCAGTCTGGCCATCAGCTCCTATCTGCTGTCGCTGCGCTGGGTGAACGTGACCGGCGTCACCAGCCTGATCGATCAGGCACTGCGCATCTTCCCGCTGGTTTTGTCAATTCTCGCCTTCTGGCTGCTGTACAGCATTGTGCCGACGCGGAGTGTGCCGGGACGCGATGCGTTGATAGGTGCGGTGGTCGCGGGTCTGCTGTTCGAGCTGGGCAAAAAAGGCTTTGCGCTCTATGTTACGATGTTTCCTTCGTATCAGTTAATTTACGGCGTGCTGGCGGTGATCCCCATCCTGTTTCTGTGGGTTTACTGGACCTGGTGTATTGTGTTGTTAGGCGCGGAAGTGACCGTCACGCTGGATGACTATCGCCAGTTAAAACAGCAGGAACGCGATAAAGAACGAGAGGAAACATGATTGCTTTGATTCAGCGTGTGACGCGCGCCAGCGTCAGCGTGGATAACGCCACGGTGGGCGAAATTGGCGCCGGTCTGCTGGTGCTGCTGGGGGTGGAAAAGGGCGATGACGAGCAGAAATCACAGCGCCTGGCGGAGAAAGTGCTGGGCTACCGCATCTTTGGCGATGAGAACGACAAAATGAATCTCAGCGTACAGCAGACAGGCGGTAGCGTGCTGGTGGTTTCGCAATTCACCCTGGCGGCCGACACGCAAAAAGGCATGCGTCCCTCTTTCTCTGGCGGCGCGCATCCGGCGGAAGCCGAGCGCCTCTATCACGACTTCAGCGATCGCTGCCGGGCGCTGGGCGTCACCACCGCCAACGGGCGCTTCGCCGCCAATATGCAGGTTTCGCTGATTAACGATGGTCCGGTGACCTTCTGGTTACAGGTGTGAGATTTTTAGCCGAGCGGCAAGGGATCAGCCACGCAAGCTCCGAACGAGAGAATCACTTTATGTATCATCTTCGCGTACCGCAAACGGCGGAAGAACTGGATATGTATTACCAGTTCCGCTGGGAAATGTTACGAAAGCCGCTGCGCCAGCCGCAGGGCTCAGAACGTGATGCCTGGGATGCGCTGGCGCATCACCAGATGGTGGTGGATGAGCACGGCAAACCGGTAGCGGTAGGCCGGCTGTATATCAATGCGGAAAATGAAGCGGCGATCCGCTTTCTGGCGGTGCATCCGTCGGTGCAGGGCAAAGGGCTGGGTACACTGGTGGCGATGACGCTGGAGTCGGTGGCGCGCCAGGAAGGGGCCAAACGCGTCACCTGTAGCGCGCGCGAGGATGCGGTGGAGTTCTTTGCCAAGCTCGGCTTTGTCAATCAGGGCGAAATTACCGCACCGCAAACCACGCCGGTGCGTCACTTCCTGATGATTAAACCGGTGGTGACGCTGGATGATATTCTGCATCGCGCCGACTGGTGTGGACAGCTGCAGCAGGCGTGGTACGAACACATCCCGCTGAGCGAAAAGATGGGCGTGCGCATTCTGCAGTATACCGGGCAGAAGTTTGTTACCACCATGCCGGAAGCCGGCAACCAGAACCCGCACCACACGCTGTTTGCCGGCAGCCTGTTTTCACTCGCCACGCTCACCGGCTGGGGATTGATCTGGCTGCTGCTGCGCGAACGCCATCTCGGCGGCACCATCATTCTGGCCGATGCGCATATTCGCTATAGCAAACCCATCAGCGGACGGCCCGGCGCCATCGCCGATCTCGGCTCGCTGAGCGGCGATCTCGACCGGCTGGCGCGCGGACGAAAAGCACGCGTACAGATGGAGGTGGAGCTGTTTGGGGATGATGAGCTGGGCGCGGTGTTTGAAGGTGTCTACATCGTGTTACCCGCCGATCCCGACGGACCGCTGGAAGAGGGCGGTTCAGGCGCGCGTATTAATTAACCACGCAGCGCGCAACAAAACCACAGGGTCACTCTGCATGGCGTAATGTTTGTCAGTCAAGATTCGACTGTATTCAACAACAGTTGCATTTTTGGTAGCGGCGCAATTTATTGCGCGATAAATCGCGCCGCTACAAATATTGTGCGATTGGCGATGACCTGACGCGCCCGCATCGCGCTTTTCAGCGCGATCGATCATTCAATCATCACTGCACCTGCCCGCCACGCATCGTCTGCTGCACCGACTGCGTATCCGTCGTCACCGACAAACTGCCTTCTGCGCTGGCACGCAACGGTGCGCCCGCGCTGAGCGAGCCCTTCAGCTGCAGCTGCAAATTACTGCTGCCGCTCAGCGGCAGCGCAGGCCAGCCCCAGTTTTGCAGCACGTTTGCCGGTACCGCCTGGCCTTTCAGGTTCAGCGTAAACGGACGCTGTGCTTCCTGTCCTGCGGTTGCCGTGCCTTCCAGTAATCCGCTACCGTTGAAGGCGCTCATCTCGCTGACCTCAATCTGCCGATCGCTGGCGTTCAGGCTAATCGACGGATGGCGCAAATCGGTGCGGTTAAAGGTGGCTTCCGCCGCGTTAAAGCTGGCTTTGCCCGCCCAGATGCCCCATTGATGCTGGCGCGCCAGCAGCAGATTCTCTGCATTACCGTCGAGCGCGGTCATCTGGAACGGGAAGGCCGGATTAATATCAATCACCAGGTTACGGTTAGCGGTCGCACGCTTCACCAGCACGCTATCCAGCCAGCCCGGCAGCGTCTGCTGCCAGCGATCGCGCCAGTTTTGCGGCAGCGTGTATTCCAGGCCGGCAATGGCTAAATCGTCAAGCGTCAGGCGCTTATCGCTGCGCGTCCAGCTGCCGCTGGCGCGAATCACGCCGTTGACCCAGCGGGAGCTGAACTGCGTCAGCTGAATGCCCTGCGGTGAGAATTCGGCGTTGACGATCGGATCGTTGAGTTCAAAGCTGCCGTTAATAAAGTTGCCGGCGTTCATGGCCAGCGAACCGTCGTCGCTCTGCCAGTCATCGCCGCGCAGCGTGATGTTCTTCAGGGTCAGATCGAGATCGGTCACCGCCCAGTCCGGGCCCTGCAGGCGCGCATCGGTCATATCCAACCGGTTAATGCTCACCGAAGGCACGTCACGCAGCGGACTGAGGAACTCGCTCAGGCTCTGCTGGGTTTGCAGGCGAATATCGTTAAGACGCAGCTGGTTGATTTGCCAGTTACCCTGCGCGTCGCGCTCGGCACGTCCGGTCATTGAGCCGCGCGCCAGATCGGCGCCGATATTGCTCAGCACCAGCCGGCGTTTGGCGATATTGCCCTGCATCAGCACGTTGTTACCGGCGACGCCGTCCAGCGTCATGGCACCTGCGCTCATCTGGAACTGCGCATCGCTGCCCAGCATATCGTCAGGCGTGGGCTTCCACGGCACAATGCCGCCGTTGACCCGCTGCGCCGCCAGCGGCAGGGCGCTGTGCGGGCTTTCGATCTGCACATTATTGAGCTGCAGCCGGTTGGCCTGAATCGGCAGCGTGGTTTGTGGTGACTGGTTAGCGAGGTTGATGTCGCCGTCGCGCACTTCAATGCTGTCGAAATGCAGCGGATCGCTGAACTGCACCAGTGCCAGTCCGAGATCGACGCGCTTCGCCACCAGCACCGCCGGCTGGCCGTCGTGGCCGAAGCTGAAGTCATCCAGGATGATGTGGGAAGGCGAGGAGAAGTTGTGCTCAATCTTACTCAGCGACAAATGCCAGGCGGTTTTATCGCTTACCCAACGGCTAAACCAGCCTGCGCCCCACTGGGTTTGCAGCAGCACATAGAGAACCACCAGCGCCAGCAGAATCAGCAGTAACAAGGTAAGGAAAAACTTGCCTAAAAATTTCATCGCATCCATCCATCCCGATATTTATCCGGTGAGTGGTTGTTATGCCTGAATTACCGTTACAGCTCAACAGCCTGGATGAAAAAGCGGATAAATAACAGGCAGGCCGTAGCCTGCCAGCAGCATTACTTTTCCTGCGGAAAGACGAGGTTAAGCACGATAGCGGTGATACCCCCGGCGGCGATGCCGGATGACAGCAGGGTTTTCAGCCAGTCCGGGGCAAATTGCAGAATCAGCGGCTGTTGCGATACGCCAAGGCCCACCGCCAGCGACAGCGCGATGATCATAATGGCGCGGCGATTGAGCGGCTCGCGCGAAACAATGCGCACGCCGGAAGCGGCAATGGTACCAAACATCACGATGGTGGCACCGCCCAGTACCGGTTCCGGAATATGCTGCACAAAGCCGCTCACCGCCGGGAACAGGCCGAGCACGATCAGCATCAGCGCCACCACAAAGCCCACGTAGCGGCTGGCCACGCCGGTCAGCTGAATCACCCCGTTGTTCTGACCAAAGCAGGAGTTAGGGAAGGTGTTGAACAGCGCCGACACAAATGAGTTGAGACCATTGGCCAGCACGCCGCCTTTCAGACGCTTCATATACAGCGGACCACTGACCGGCTGCTCGGAGACATCGGAGGTGGCGGTAATATCGCCGATGGTTTCCAGCGAGGTCACCATAAACACCAGCATCAGCGGGATCAGCAGATTCCAGTCAAAACCCAGGCCGTAATAGAGCGGCGACGGCACGGCCAGCAGCGCCTGGTTGGTGGGTGCAGAGGTAGCGGGCAGCATATCCAGCGCCCAGGCCAGCGCATAACCCACCGCCATGGCGATCACCAGCGACGCGACGCGCAGATAAGGGTTGCGCTGGCGGTTGAGCAGGATGATAACCACCAGCACGGCACCGGCCAGCAGCAGATTTTTCGGCGCCCCAAAGCTGTGATCGTTCATGGCGGCGAAGCCACCGCCAATCGAGGTCAGGCCGACCTGAATCAGCGACAGACCGATAATCATCACCACAATGCCGGACACCAGCGGCGTGATGATGCGGCGCGCGAGGTGCAGCACGCGTGACAGCAACATCTCGGTACAGGAAGCCACCATCAGGGTACCAAACAGCGCCGCCATCATGGTTGGCACATCGGCACCGCCGTTTTTCAGCGCCATACCGCCCATGATCAGCGGCGTGACAAAGTTAAAGCTGGTGCCCTGAATCGACAGCAGGCCAGAGCCCACCGGTCCCCAGGTTTTAATTTGCAGAATGGACGCCACGCCCGAAGCAAACAGCGACATGCTGATGATGTGCTGCGTGTCCTGCGCCGGTAAGCCGAGCGCCTGGCAGATCAGCAGTGCCGGGGTAATCACCGCCACAAACATCGCCAGCAGATGCTGGCAGGCAGCAAACAGCGTTTGCGGCAGCGGCGGACGATCTTCAAGACGGTAAATCAGTTCACTTTTGCTCTCGCCTGGCGCAGTGGCAGGCTGGCGGGATTCAGCAGTATTGACGGACATGGTGGCTTCTCAATAACAACAAAGGGGCGATTTTAAACGGTTGCGTTGTGAAAGCAATCGTTTGCAATGCCCCTTTTAGTTGCGATTGATCTAGAGCGTAAACACGGTGCGGCAGCGGCTGTCATCCTGCTGCCACGCCTGCTCTACCTCACTCAGCGGACGCTGCTGAAAAGCGATGGAGAAGTCACTTTCAGCGGCGGCGTTCAGCATCTCACCAATGCAGGCGATCAGTTCGCTGTCAGAGACGCTGCCCAGTCCGCTGCCCATCAGCATCAGCCCGGATGAGCGCAGCAGTTTACTGTGCAGCGCGATCTCCTGCCCGCTGAGCGAGCCAATCTGCACAAAGCGCACCGTTTTCTCACCGCCGGCCACGGCCGCATGCATGATGTCGAGCGCACTCTGGCCCCACAGATAATCCAGCACCACATCAATGCCCTGCTGCATCAGCGCTGGCAGCGCGCCGGGCAGTTCATCCAGCGTCAGGATGATATCCGCGCCCTGCGTGCGCAGCTGCTCCAGCACCGCGCGGTTACGGCCGGTGGCGATGATTTTCCCGGCACCGAGGTGACGCGCAATACGCACCGCCAGCCCGCCGGAGGTGCCGGTTGCACCGTTGATCAGCACGGTTTCACCCGCCTGAAACTGCGCGCGACGCGTCAGTGCGGCCCACGAGGACATGCCGGGATTGGCGATTGCCGCAGCCAGCAGCGGATCAAGCGTCGGCGGCAGCGCAACCACCGCCGCAGCCGGCACCCGGGTCTGCTGCGCCATACTGCCCCACGGTGCGCTAAAGGCGAGAAAATAGACCGGATCGCCGTTGCTCAGCGTGCCGGTGCCATCAATACCGGCGATAAACGGATAGTGGCTATCGGCGCTGTAATGGGCGCCGGCAGCTCGCGCTTTCGCCAGCTGGCTGATGGCGGCGGCCTTCACCGTTACCACCACATGCTGTTCATCGGCCTGCGGTGCCGGGAAATCGCCCCATACCGGTTTCTCACCTGCGGCACTGACAATAGCTGCTTTCATGTTTCACCTTCAGTTCATCGGATAATATGTGTAATATGCACACATTAGGCCTGCTCTGGGATGACGTCAATGAAAAGCGTGCAAAATACACATAATAATGCCGGCTTCGATGATTTGCACAACGCGCTGCTGATGATCGTCGGCACCTTTAATCGTCCGCAACGCGATGAATTATTAATAAAAGAGTCCGGTATCCAGCTGGATCGCGCCCTGTTTCCGTTGCTGATCCAGATTGGCCGCTTTGGTCCCCTCGGCGTGGTCGAGCTGGCCGATCGCGCCGGGCGCGATTACACCACTGTCAGCCGCCAGGTGGCGAAGCTGGAAGAGCTGGGGCTGGCGCAGCGGCAGAAAAATGCCAGAGACAAGCGGATCAATGAGGCGGTGATCACGGCGGCGGGAAAAGCGATGACGGACAAAATCGACGCGGCGCGCACGCAGATCTATCAGCAGCTGTTCGCTGGCTGGCCAGCTGAAGAGCGCGCGGAGTTAACGCGCCTGTTACAGCGCTTCGTCGGGGATTTTATGGCGGTGGATCGACAGCCGCAGCTGGATTAAGCGTGGCTGTAGCGCTCGGTTTCCGGCAGCCAGCGCTCGATCAGCGCCTGAGCCTGTTCGGGATAATGCTGGTGGATATGGCGCGCCACGCGCTGAACTTCCGGAATCATGCTTTGATCGCGCAGTAAATCGGCAACTTTAAACTCGGCGTTGCCGGTCTGGCGCGTGCCAAGCAGTTCACCCGGACCGCGAATTTCCAGATCGTGCTGGGCGATGACAAAACCGTCGTTGCTGTCGCGCAGCACCTGCAGGCGTTTCTGCGCGGTTTTACTCAGCGGCGCTTTATACAGCAGCACGCAATGTGAGGCGACGGCACCGCGGCCAACGCGTCCGCGCAGCTGATGCAGCTGTGCCAGACCAAGCCGTTCCGGGTTTTCGATGATCATCAGGCTGGCGTTGGGCACATCCACGCCGACCTCAATCACCGTGGTGGCCACCAGCAGCTGGATTTCGTTGGCCTTGAACGCCGCCATTACCGCCTGTTTCTCCGCCGGCTTCATACGCCCGTGTACCAGACCGACCTGCAGGTCCGGCAGCGCCACTTTCAGCTCCTGCCAGGTGGCTTCCGCCGCCTGCGCTTCCAGCACGTCGGATTCATCGATCAGCGTACACACCCAATAGGCCTGACGGCCCTCGTGGCAGGCGCTTTGCACCCGGGTGATGATGTCGCTGCGGCGGGTATCGGGAATTGCCACCGTGGTCACCGGCGTACGGCCCGGCGGCAGCTCGTCAATGGTTGAGGTATCGAGATCGGCGTAGGCCGTCATCGCCAGGGTGCGCGGAATCGGGGTGGCCGTCATGATCAGCTGATGCGGATGGAAACCCTGCTCTTCGCCTTTTTCCCACAGCGCCAGCCGCTGATGCACGCCGAAACGGTGCTGCTCATCAATGATCACCAGCGCCATGCCGTTGAACTTCACCTGTTCCTGGAACAGCGCGTGCGTGCCCACCACCATCGCCACCTGACCGCTGGCAATCGCCTCCTGTTGCGCTTCGCGCGCTTTGCCTTTCTGCTTTCCGGCCAGCCAGCCAACCTCTACGCCAAGCGGCGCAAACCACTGGCGGAAATTACTGGCGTGCTGTTCTGCCAGCAGTTCGGTCGGCGCCATCAGCGCTACCTGCTTGCCGTGGGCGATCACATTCAGCGCCGCCAGCGCAGCCACCAGCGTTTTACCGGAGCCGACATCACCCTGTACCAGGCGCATCATCGGGAAGTCATGCGCCAGATCGCGCTCAATCTCTGCGACCACGCGCCGCTGCGCCGCGGTGGGCGAGAATGGCAGTGCGGCCAGCAGTTTGTCCACCAGTTCGTGGCGTGCCGGCATGGGCAGGGCGTGATGGCGCTGCGCGCCGGCGCGTACCGCCAGCATGCTGAGATTGTGCGCCAGCAGCTCTTCGAGAATCAGACGCTTCTGCGCCGGATGACGGCCGGTTTCCAGCTCGCTCAGGCGCAGGTCCGGCGGCGGCCGGTGCAGGGTGCGCAGCGCCTCCGGCAGGCTGATCAAACCGCCGCTCAATTCCGGCGGCAGCAGCTCGGCAATCGGGCAGCTCTCCAGCAGCGTCAGTGCCTGATCGGTGAGATTGCGCAGCGTGGCCTGGCGAATACCTTCGGTGGTGGGATAAACCGGCGTCAGGGTTTCCTGCAGCTCAACGCCACCCAGCTCGCCCTGGACGCGATACTCCGGATGAATGATTTCAGCGCCGCGCTGGCCGCGTTTGATCTCGCCATAAGCGGTAACGCGACGGCCCGGTGCCAGGCTGTTTTTCATGCCGGCGTTGAAGTTGAAGAAGCGCATCGTCAGCACGCCGCTGCCGTCGCTGATCTGGCATACCAGCATGCGGCGGCGGCCAAAGGTGATTTCGCTGTGCAGCACTTCACCTTCCACCGTCGCCCAGATGCCGGGCAGCAGATCGTTAATTTTGTACAGCTGGGTGCGGTCTTCGTAGCGCAGCGGCAGGTGCAGCAGCAGATCCTGAATAGTAAACAGGCCGAGTTTCGCCAGTTTACCCGCCTGGCTGGCGCCGACGCCGGTCAGGGTACTGAGCGGAATGGCATCCAGCAGACGGCCTTTCATTTTTTACCCGTCGCTTGCATGGTGGACCACCAGGCGGCATCGGCTTCGACTTCGCCCTGCGCGTTGATGTGCGGATAGGGCAGGCCTTTCTGCTTCGCTACGCGCGCCAGCACCGGATACCCGCCCTCAAACAGCAGGCGCTGCTGCTCATCCTCGTCCAGCAGGCTGTGCTGGCGGCGATACATGCCGGCGTTTTGCCGCTGGCGCTGGGCTTCATACAGAATCAGCGCGGAGGCCACGGAGACATTCAGCGACTGCACCATACCGACCATCGGAATGATGATATCGCGGTCGGCCAGCGCCAGCGCTTCAGCAGTGATGCCGGTTTTCTCCTGGCCCATCAAAATACAGGTCGGTTGGGTGTAATCGATCTCGCGGAAATCGACCGCTTTGTCAGACAGATGGGTCGCCAGCACCTGCATGCCGCGATCTTTCAGATGGCGCACCGCATCAGCAATGTGGCGATGGGTTTTCACCTTCACCCAGCTGTTACTGCCCGCCGACGCGGACACCATGGTGCGCATACGCACGCTGGGCCATACGGCGTGCACTTCGTGGATGCCGACGGCGTCGGCGGTGCGGATCACCGCAGAGACATTGTGCGGCTTATGCACCTGCTCCATGCAGACGGTGAGATCGTGCTGGCGCATGGCCAGCATCTCCTGGATACGAGCAAAACGTTGAGCGTTCATGCACTAATTACGGTTACGGTGAACTTTAATCACGTCCGGCATCACGCGGATTTTACGCATGATATTGGCCAGATGGACGCGATCGTTCGCAGTGAGGCGGATGAAGGCGCTGTAAACGCGGCCGTCACGCTCTTCGGTATTGAGGCTTTGAATATTCGAACCTGCGGTATTGATTGCCGCGGTCAGGTTGGCCAGCGCGCCCTGGTGGTTAAACATATCCACCTTAATCTCGGCGACAAACTCCTGATCGGTCACTTTATCCCATTCAACCGGCATGAATTTTTCCGGTTCTTTCTGGTAGCCACGAATGTTGCGGCAGGATTCGTGATGCACCACCAGACCTTTACCGGGGCTGACGTGCGCGACAATCGGGTCGCCAGGGATCGGACGGCAGCACTTGGCGAAGGTGATCAGTACGCCATCAGCGCCCTTGATCGGCAGCTTTTTGCTGCGCTTACTGCTGCCAGATGACGGTTCGCTACCGGATTGCAGCAGGTTCTTCGCCACCACCACGCTCATGGCATTGCCGAGGCCAATCTCCGCCAGCAGATCGTCGATGCTGGAGAGCTTCATACGCTCCAGCTCCTGCTGAATATTCTCCGCCGGAATTTCGGCCAGCTTTTTGCTGCCGCCGAGCGCGTGGCTCAGCAGACGACGACCGAGGTTAACGGAATCTTCGCGCTTGAGGTTTTTCAGCAGCTGGCGAATTTTGGCACGCGCTTTTGAGCTCACCACAAAGTTGAGCCACGCGGCATTTGGCCGGGCGCCAGGTGCGGTAATGATTTCAATCGTCTGGCCGCTGGTCAGCGCCTGCGACAGCGGATACGGCTGGCGATCGACGCGCGCACCGACGCAGGCGTGACCGATATCGGTGTGCACCGCATAGGCGAAATCCACCGGCGTGGCGCCAGCGGGCAGTTCGACGATACGGCCTTCCGGCGTAAACACGTAGATCTCATCCGGGAACAGATCGGATTTTACGCTCTCGATGAATTCAAACGAGCTGCCGGCGCTCTGCTGCAGCTCCAGCAGGCTTTGCAGCCAGCGCTGGGCGCGAATTTGCGCAGTGGTACCGCTTTCGCCGGCTTCTTTATAAGCCCAGTGGGCCGCCACCCCCATCTCCGCCATCTGATCCATATCTTCGGTACGGATTTGCACCTCAACCGGCACGCCGTGCGGGCCGATCATCGAGGTGTGCAGTGACTGATAGCCGTTGGCTTTGGGAATGGCGATGTAATCTTTCACGCGTCCGGGACGCGGTTTGTACAGGCTGTGCATCTGACCGAGCACGCGATAACAGGTATCGAGGTCCTTCACGATGACGCGAAAGGCATAAATATCCATGATCGAGTGAAATCGCTGCTCTTTCAGGTGCATTTTGCGGTAGATCGAATAAAGATGCTTTTCACGTCCGCTGACGCGGCAGGGAATGCCGGCTTCCTGCAGACGCCCGTCGATTTCCGACAGGATCTTCTGAATCATCTCTTTACGGTTACCGCGCGCCGCTTTCACCACCTCTTTAATCACGCGGAAACGGTTTGGATAGAGCGCTTCAAAGCCGAGCTCTTCCAGTTCCGTTTTCAGGTGATGAATACCGAGGCGGTGCGCCAGAGGACTGTAAATCTCCAGCGTTTCCAGCGCGATGCGCCGTTTTTTATCCGGACGCAGCGCGCCCAGCGTGCGCATGTTGTGCGTGCGGTCAGCCAGTTTGATCAGGATGACGCGAATGTCCTGCACCATCGCCATGATCATTTTGCGGAAGTTTTCAGCCTGCGCTTCTTTCTTGTCGCGGAATTTCAGCTTATCGAGCTTGGAAACGCCTTCCACCAGCTCGGCCACGCTTTTTCCGAACAGCTGTTCCATGTCCTGATAGGTGGCGGGCGTATCCTCGATCACATCATGCAGCAGCGCCGCCATCAGCGTTTCGTGGTCGAGCTTCATCTCGGCCAGAATGCAGGCAACCGCAACGGGATGGGTGATATAGGGTTCGCCGCTGGAGCGTGTCTGGCCCTCGTGGGCATCACGTGCGACAAGGTAAGCTTGCTTGAGGCGCTTGATTTGCTCCTCAGGCAAGTATTTTTCAATCAGCTGATTGAGGCTTTCAAACAGATACAAGGTTGACCTGCAGAGTGCTGTTAACGACGACCTTCAGCGATAGCGGTAACGGCTTGTAACTCAGCGGCTTCCTGCTCTTGCTGTTCCTGACGATCACGGACATCCAGAATCTGGTTGGTGATCAGGCCTTCTTCGATTTCGCGCAGGGCGATAACGGTGGCTTTATCGTTCTCTTCCGGAACCAGCGGATCTTTGCCGCCTACCTGCATCTGACGTGCACGACGTGCAGCGACCAACACCAGGTCAAAACGGTTACCAACTTTCTCTACTGCGTCCTGAACGGTTACGCGTGCCATAGGTGTGCTACTCCACAGATGATGAAGAAATGACTGGGCATAATACTGAAAGTGACTTCAGACTGCCAATAGTTTGCTGATTAAAGCATCATGTCGCGCTTTCTGGCGACCCATACGCAGACGTTCTGCGCGAATAATGGTTTTCAGATCCGACAGCGCCAGATCGAAATCATCATTAACAATCAAATAATCGTATTCGGCATAGTGGCTCATTTCTGCCACTGCCTGCGCCATGCGGCGGGCGATCACCTCTTCGCTGTCCTGACCGCGGCCGCGCAGGCGGCGATCCAGCTCTTCGGTGGACGGCGGCAGAACAAAGATACTGCGGGCGGCCGGCATTCTCTGGCGAATCTGCTGCGCGCCCTGCCAGTCAATGTCGAGAAACACGTCAACGCCGGTCGCCAGCACCTGCTCAATCGCCGCGCGTGAGGTGCCGTAATAATTGCCAAACACTTCCGCATGCTCAAGGAAAGCATCCTCGGCGATCATGCGTTCGAATTCAGGCTTTGAGACGAAAAAGTAGTGTTCACCATGCGCTTCGCCGGGGCGCACGCCGCGGGTGGTATGAGAAACAGACACCTGCGTATCGTACAGCGGTTGTGTCTTTAACAGCGCCTGAATCAGGCTGGATTTACCTGCGCCGCTGGGGGCGGAAACAATATAGAGCGTGCCTTGAGCCATGGTTATCTTGAATTGAGTAAAGAGCGGAGTCGATTTCCTGCACAGTATACACGGCTTAAGCGCAGCACGCAGCGTTTGCCGCCCGCACGCGGCAATTCTTTTTCTGTGCGCGCCCTCCAGCGGTAGCGCAACTTTCTGCAATTCGCACAAAAACCCGTCAGCCTCGCTCCACAATCGGCTTTTTAACGCTGGTGTCACTCACCGCGGCACGCTGCAATCAGCAAAAAAGGAGGCGACGATGAAAGGATGGAGATGGCTGGGTGCGATGTTGCTGGCGGGATGTGCGAATGGGATGGCGGTCTGTCCCAACTGGTCACCGGTGCGCGCTGAACAGGAGATGGGCGTGCTGCACAACCAGCTGCGCCACTGGGATGATGCCTACTACCGTCAGGGGCAAAGCCCGGTAAGCGATGCCGACTACGACAGCCTGCAGCAGCGCTTACAGCAGTGGCAGCGCTGCTTCACGCCGGCGTTGCCCGGCTATGCGGCACAGCTCAGCACCGACGGCAGCACGCTGCACCCGGTGGCGCATACCGGCGTGCGCAAGCTGCGTGACAAGCTGGCGGTGGCCTACTGGATGCAGGATAAACCGGCACTGTGGGTGCAGCCGAAAGTCGATGGCGTGGCGGTGACGCTGGTGTATCGCCACGGCGAACTGGCTGGCCTGATCAGCCGGGGCGACGGACTGCGCGGTGAACAGTGGCTGGCGAAAGCACCGCACATTGCGGCGATCCCGCGGCATATCGCGACCGACCGTGCGGAAGTGGTGTTACAGGGCGAACTGTTTCTGACGATGACCGATCACCAGCAGGCGCGCGACGGCGGTCAGAATGCGCGCGCCCAGGTGGCGGGCGCCATGATGCGGCGCGAAGCCAGTCCGCTGCTGTCGCGCATTGGTGTGTTTATCTGGGCATGGCCGGATGGGCCGCCGATGATGCAGGCGCGGCTGGCGCAGCTTACGCAGTGGGGCTTTGCCCTGACGCAGCAGTGGAGCCGCCAGGTCAGCAATGAGGAGGAGGTCGCGGCCTGGCGTGAGCGCTGGTATCGCCAGCCGCTGCCTTTTGTCACTGATGGTGTGGTGATTCACCAGTCACCGCAGCGCGTCGGGCGCGACTGGCAGCCCGGGCAGGGCAGCTGGTCGGCCGCGTGGAAATATCAGCCTGCCGAAGTCAGCAGCGAGGTGCTGTCGGTGGATTTCAACGTCGGACGCACCGGAAAAATTGCCGTGGTGCTGAACCTGCAGCCGGTGCAGCTGGAGGATAAAACCGTCCGGCGGGTCAATCTGGGCTCGCTGCGTCGCTGGAAGCAGTGGGATGTGATCGCCGGCGATCAGGTCACGCTGTCGCTGGCCGGGCTGGGTATTCCGCGGCTGGAACGAGTGATTTGGCGCGTGGCGCAGCGCGACTATCCGTCGCCGCCGCAGGACGACGCATTCAATCCGCTGAGCTGCCTGCACTTCAGCGCAGGGTGTCGCGCGCAGTTTCTGTCGCGTCTCAGCTGGCTAAGTCATAAGTCGGTACTGGATATTGCTGGCATGCAGCGCAGTAGCTGGCAGCGCCTGCTGGACGGCGGCAGCGTCAGCCACCTGTTCTCCTGGCTGACGCTCACGCCAGAGCAGATTGCGCAGGCACAGGGCATCTCCACCGTACGCGCCCGGCAGATCTGGCATCGTTTTAACCTGACGCGCCAGCAGCCGCTGCGCCGCTGGATCAGCGCGCTGGGCTTACCGCTGCCGCGCACGGCGCTACAGGCGTTGCCCGATACGCAGTGGTCGCAGTTGCTGGCGCGTTCAGCCGACAGCTGGCAGCAGCTGCCGGGTATCGGCAGCGTACTGGCACAGCGGCTGGTGACGATGCTGCAGGATGCGCGCCTGCAGTCGCTGATTCACTTTCTGCAGCAGCAGAATATCCCGGCGCAGCCGTCAGTGCTCGGGGTGGGGGTAGTTGAAAATCGGCAGACCGAGGCGGAAGCGCAGCGCCAGCAGGCGGGCGAAGAAGCCGAACAGTAGCGTGATGATCACCACCACTTCATGCGCCAGCGGTGTTTTCAGCAGCAGGATATACATCCAGCCGGAGGCAAAAGCGATACCGGCATACAACTCTTTCTGGAATACCAGCGGAATGCGGTTGCAGAACATATCGCGCAGCACGCCGCCAAAAACGCCGGTGATGACTGCGGCGATGGCGGCGATGATCGCTGCATGGCCGGAATCCAGCGCAACCTGTGCGCCGATAATCGAGAACACCACCAGACCCAGCGCATCCAGCACCAGAAACACTTTACGCAGATGATTCATCAGCGGCGCGACAAAGGTGGTGACCACGGCCGCCGCCGCGACGATCATGATGTATTCCGGGTGTTTCACCCAGCCGAGCGGATAGTGGCCCAGCAGAATATCGCGCACCGAGCCGCCGCCAATCGCCGTGACTGACGCAATAATAATGACGCCAAACAGGTCCATTTTGCGTCGGCCTGCCGCCAGCGCACCGGTCATTGCTTCGGCGGTAATACCAATGATGTACAGGACGGTTAATAACATAGAGCACTCCAGTAAACTGGCGGCAAGGCTAAAGATTTCCCAGAGTGTAGACCACTGAGATTTTCTAAAAAAATGTTTTCGGATTAGCCATCCTGATGGCGAGCCTGCTGATGGGCTTGTTACAGAGGAACTGCGGTTGTCAGCCGGTGTTTTCGCATCAATAAAAATGATGCGAGACGGCGGATCGACCCTGATTTAAGTTTCGCCGATGATGTGTCGTACCTGATTAATGCCTGCTCATTCAGGCTCATCATTTACGGGCGCGACGTGCAGCAACTCTGGACAGGCATGAAAAAACACAGCGAAGACATCCTCTATTACTCCTCCGATAAGCTGGCGGCACTCGGGCTGGAAAGCCTGCTATCAGCGTTACCGGTGGGCTGCCGGGTGCATGAACTCTGGTCGCTCAGTACCGTCATCTCGCAGTGTGAAAGAGTGCGGCCGCGGTTACTGGTGTTTATTTTTCACGAGAATATGCCGCTGGCTGGCACCTTCAAAGTGCTGTATGCGCTGCAGCAGCAGTTTCCGGCCATGCAGATGCTGGTGCTGACCCGACGTCTGTTGCCGATGATGCACGCTCTCAGTCGTTATCTGCCCGGACTCAGCGTCCTCGATTTAAAGTCCTCACACACCGCGCTGCGTCGTTGCCTGCTGGCCTGTATCGCCGGCGGGATACCGCAGTTGCAGGAGGGGGCTGACATTCTGCTACCGGACCGGCAGCTACGGGTGCTGCTGATGATGGCGTGGGGCTACAACACGGAGCAGATTGGTAACCGGCTCGGTATCAGCCATAAAACGGTGAATGCACACAAGCTAAATGCGTTAACCCGCCTGCAGGTGAAAAGCAAAAACGACATGGCCGATCTGTTTATGGTGATTGACGAGCTGCGCATGCTGGTGGGATGGCTGCGCCTGCACCGCAATGGCAAGCTGAGCGATCTGGCTTATCATTCGCTGGAAGAGTTACTGGAAGCATAAAAAGAAAAAAGCGTGCTGGTAACCAGCACGCGAACGCATCTTGCAGATGCCCAGAGCCCACCATACAGACTTGTTGTTATTATCCGTTTCTTGCTCGCACTGCGGCGAAAGCTTTCAGGCTAAAACGGTACTCCGGCTGGAACCAGGGACGCCCGTAGTAGCAGTAGATCAGCATTCTGATGGAAATCATCGCCAGGTAACCCCAGATGGCGCACAGCACTGACGGCGTCAGCCACACGGTAAACAGCGTGACCGCCAGCCCTGCCAGCACGGAAGACGTTTCCGTAAAGGCAATGCGCGTAAATTGTTTTTCCCGTTGCAGGATGGCGCGATAGTGCTGCCCCTGCGGAATAATAATAAAGATGACGGAAATCATCTCCAGCATAATTGCCAGTTCCGGCTGTCCCATTATTCGGCTGTAAATGTCACTGCCGATAAACAGCGCGGCAAAAATAAATAAACCGCTTAATACATTACCCCAGTAAAGCGTCGAGAGTTCGCTGTTATTTAAACTTTGATAGCGAATAAGTGCGTTACCGAAGCCGCGATCGGCTAGTGTATCAATTACTAATAATATCACTACGGCAATCGCGAGCAAATTGAGCTCATTTGCCTGCAGGATTTGCGCCAGCAGTGAAAGCTGTAATACCCCAATGCCAACGATTTTTATGGATGACAACACTGACCATTTGGCGCTGGCCAGATTTCTTTCGCGTATCGCCATACTCTGCTCATTATGGTACATGTACCAGTGCAATTAAGGGTTCACCCGGGCGGCGGCCCAGAGTACAGATCACATCAATGCAGCGCTTCCTGTCGCAACCCTGAGATACCTTTCAGTGCCGGCCACGTCGCGATGCTGTTAATTAAGTGATGCTCTGATAATAAAATGATGCCCCTGGCGCGTAATTGTTGTGGCGTCTGCGCGGTATCTCCTCCGGTCAGGAGGAAATCCGCGAGATCGTTATAAAATCCTTTTGCATTATTATATTTCCCGGCCAGTATCCGTCTGGCAATCTCAACAAATTCTTTTTCAGATAACAAAGGATAGGTTGAGCGATCCATGTTATGTCCCTGCTGTTTTTATTATTAAGTACTGCTGTGTGTGAAGGAGTTATACCGTGTTTTATTTAAATTAACACCATAAGAAAACTCCTATAAATCGACTGCAGGAATAAATGGTTTCAGAATATGGATGTGAATATATAAGTTCTGGTCTTTACAATTTATTAGTCCTTTTCCACCTTTTATGGCGCTGCAAAGTTGAACAAGTCAGCGCACAGGAAAAAACAGAGTTAAATCAGAAGCACTCAGCTCTCGCCAGTCCGGCACGTCCAGGAATTTTCCCGGTTACGACGCTTTAGCCAGACTGGTGAATGGTGCGAAAATGCGCTTTGCGCGCGGTGAAACAGTTAAACACCGCTGCGCGAAAAAAATGCCGCTTTTTAGCGATTGCGTCCAGCGGAGGATAAAGGGTAGCTGGTGGGATAATGCATTGATTCTAATGGGTTAACAGATGAAGGAGGCGCTCAAGATCGCGTTTTACCCAGGCAACATCCCCGGCGAACTTCTCGTCAGACATCAGCGGCTGGCGATAAACCACCATGACGACTTCGGCACCCTGCTCGTTGGCAATGACCCGCATCGGCATATAAATCTCTTTACCGCTGCCGGTGTCAATCCAGTGATCCATCACGCCAAACGGGTTATAGGGAGTGAAACGAATCTTCACTGTGCCTTCCGGGCCTTTCGCTTTCCAGTACTGGCCTTCCTGCGTCAGCGTGCTGCTACTCAGGCCGCTGGCCCACTTTGCAAAACATTCGGGTTTCCAAATGGTTTCGTACAGATCTAACCAGTTACGGGGAATGGTGAGCGTCACTGTCTGAGATGGCAGCATGGAGCCTCCGCGGGGCAGGTAAACGACAAATTAAACCTGAAACATCGCCTGTCACCTTAACTGAAGGTCACCGGACTGCAAACGGCCCGGTGACGGAAGTGTGCTGCAACAGCGTTTTTTGTCAGATAAAACGGCCGCGCCCCTGAATGTCATGCAGTCCGGCGCTGCCGTCGGCCTGACGCAGCACGAAGCGATCGGATTGCGCCACCACCGCGCAGCTGTGATTAGGGAAGATGCGCAACAGGGCGCCAACTGCAGGCGCATGTTCGCCATAAGTTAAAAAGCCGTGCTCTTCCGACAACTTCTGCACTTCATACTGATGGCCATGCTCGTCCACCGCGATGCCGAAACCGCTGGCATTGGTGCCGTGCGGGCCTTTGTCCGAGCTCAGCATTTTGGAGCCGGCATCAATGATGGCGTAATAAGGATTAACGGCCACCACGCGCGTCACGACCGTTAACGCCAGCGCATCCGCCTCACACAAGCCCAGACGCCAGGCAGTGAGATCCAGCAGGGCATAATTGCCGGGACGAATTTCATCGCTGCCGGCGGCTACCGGTGCCGCCAGCGCCGTGGGCGTGGAGCCAACCGAGACGGGACAAGGGGCAAAACCGGCATCCAGCAGCCGCCGTTGCAGGTCGCGCATCAGCGCGATCTCCTGCTGCGCCACCTCAGCTATCGCCGTGGCATGACCCGCAGCGTATGCATGACCCGCATGCGAGATCAGCCCGGCGAAGGGCAATCCGCTGGCGACAATCTGCCGCGCCAGCGTCAGCGCGCTATCACTATGTGGATCGACGCCAACGCGATGCAGACCCACATCCACTTTAATGGCGATCGCCAGCGCGCAGTCCGGCTGCTGCTGATGGGCGGCGACAATGGCGCTCACGCCCGCCGCGCAATCTGCGATGCAGGTAATGCGTGCCTGATGCTGTGCCGCCAGCTGCAGCAGTTCGGTCAGCGCGGCGGCGTGCACCACGGGATAGGCCAGCAGCACATCGCGTGCCCCGCCGTGCACAAAAGCCACGCCTTCGCTCGGTTTCGACACGGTAATGCCGCGCGCACCCAGCTGGCGCTGCTGTTCAGCGATCCAGACGCTTTTATGGGTTTTGATGTGTGGACGCAGCGCGACGCCGGCGGCATCGGCTTTCTGTTGCATCCGTTGCAGGTTACGCTGCAGGCGCGCAGCATCAACTTCCAGGTAGGGCGTAAGCCGGTCGGCGTGCAGCGGTCGCAGCCAGCCTGCTGTCTCAGAATGTTCCATTATAATAGTCCGCAGGTTATGTCTTGGTGCGGACTATCATTCACGAGCGCCGGTTAGACGTAAAGTGAAGCTTCGCCTGGCGGACGGGTTTTAAAGCGGCGATGCAGCCACAGATATTGCTCAGGCGCGCGCAGAATTTCTTTCTCAATCACCCGATTCATGTACGCCGCGGCGGCCGCTTCATCATCATGCGGGTAGTTTTCCAGCTGCGGCTGAATAATCAGCTGATAGCCGTCTTTGCGCGCATTACGAATCAGCACGATGGTCAGCATCGCCGGTTTCGCCAGCCGCGACAGCACAAAGGTGCCATTAGTGGTGGCCGCTTTCTCGACCGCGAACAGCGGAGCAAACACGCTGCCTTTCGGGCCGTAGTCCTGATCCGGCGCGAACCAGACGGCTTCGCCCTGTTTCAGCGCCTGAACCATGCCGCGCAGATCGCGTCGATCAATCATTGCTTTATTGGATCGCATGCGCCCTTTGGTTTGCGCCCACTCCATCGCCTGATTATTGTGCGGGCGATACATCGCCATCATTGGCTGGCACAGTCCGGTGATACGGCCGCCCAGCTCCAGCGACATAAAGTGCACGCCAATCACCATCACGCCGCGCTGCTGGCTCTGCGCATGCTGAAGATTGGCGATGCCGTGCACCTGAAACAGTTGACGCACGCGCGCATCGGACCAGAACCAGGCGATGCCGGTTTCCGCCAGCGCCATGCCCAGCGACTCAAAATTGCCGGCAATCATCATCTCTTTCTCGTCTTCATTAATGTGCGGGAAGCAGAGTTCGATGTTACGCCGCGTGATGCGTTCGCGCCGCTTCAGGAAGTGGCGTGATAGCCGGCCCGCTGTCGCACCCAGCCGGATTAATAAAGGATAGGGGAGCTGCACCAGCAGCCAGAGCACTGCCAGCCCGAACCAGGTAAACCAGTAGCGGGGATGCAAAAGTTTGGAACAGAACTGCCCGGTTTTCTTCATAGCGCCTTCATGTCAGGAGTGAATGTAACGCGCGAAGAAGTCGGTCCATGGTTCCCGGTGCGGTACAACTGTAGTTATTACGACCGCCACTTTAGCAAATAGTGCCGTATAAGTGATGTAAACTCTGCAATCTTCAGGATTCAGATGATTGATGGATCGTGCACTAAACGGCAGGGGAGTGAAATCGGATTGGGTTTAAAAGGCGTAAAAACAATAGGTTGTTGGACTGGCTGGCCAGATTTATATGTCATTTTCGGTCAGTAACAGACACAGTTGTTCATCATTCAGGCAATAATCCTTACATTGCGAAAATTAAATATTGGTCTACTGCATCGGCTGGCAGCTTCTGTAAGCCAGTTTCAGACACAGTAATGTCCATTTAACGCTAAAAAAGCCATGATCAGACACTATTGTGTCTATGCGGAAGCGCTATAGCTCAACCAGGCTTACCCTATGGCTACGGTGTGCAGCAAAATCTCACCGCATACCTGCGGCAGGCCGTAAGAACCGTGCCATCCAGCCACCAGGCACTATATAAACCGGCGTAATGGCTGCGGTTAGCAAGGAAAGATAAAGCCCTGAGCAGGGCTTTACAGAGATAAGCGTTATTCGATGTTCTGAATCTGCTCGCGCATCTGCTCGATCAGCACCTTGAGCTCAATTGCCGAGGCGGTGATGTCCGCATTGATCGATTTCGACGCCAGCGTGTTCGACTCGCGGTTGAACTCCTGCATCATAAAGTCGAGGCGACGGCCGACGGCTTCTTTCTTCTTCAGAATGTTGTAAGTCTCTTTTACGTGCGCATCGAGGCGATCCAGCTCTTCGGCTACATCAATACGCTGGGCCATCATCACCAGTTCCTGCTCAAGGCGATTGTTCTCCAGCTGAACCTCAGCTTCTTCCAGCTTGCTCACCAGACGCTCGCGCTGCCATTTCAGCACTTCTGGCATCTGTGCACGCACTTTGCTGACCTGCTCGGTCACGCCCTGCAGTCGCTGTTCGATCAGCGCTTTCAGCGCGTTGCCTTCACTTTCACGCGCAATGATGAAATCGTCCAGCGCGCCATCCAGCGCCGCCAGCAGTTCCGCGTTGATGGCGTCCAGATCCTGCTCCTGCGCGGTCATCACGCCCGGCCAGCGCAGAATATCCAGCGGGTTAATTGCGCCTTCATCACTCTGCATCTTCACCCAGTTCGCCGCCTGCACCAGCTGTTTAGCCAGCGACTCATTCAGCTGCAGCTCACCCTGGGCGCTGGCATCAGCGTCGAAGCGCAGGTTGCACTCGATTTTGCCGCGCGTCAGGCGGTTGCGGATGCGTTCGCGAATCACCGGCTCCAGGCTGCGAAACTGCTCCGGCAGGCGGATATAGGTTTCGAGGTAACGCTGGTTGACGGAACGCAGTTCCCAGGCGGCGCTGCCCCAGCTGCCTTTGGCTTCACGGCGGGCGTATGCGGTCATACTGCGGATCATAAGCTTCTACTCATTCAGGAAATGTTCTTCGAATTATAGCGAGGGTGCTCCCGGCATGATAGGCGTAAACGCACAGCAGGGTGCCAGGCCTTTGACAACCGCGTTTATTGTTATTTACCGATGTTTTCAGGCGATAAAAATATCAAGGTTGTGAATGCAGAGATAAATAACGTTTTAATCTGGCGAAAAAATAGCTACTGCGTGAATTGACCTGCGGTAATTATCGCCAGCTTGTGAACGGGCAGGGTTTTTCCCTTGATTAAAATCATTAAAACACTGATGCAAAGCTGTGAATTGTGTCAATTCATTGATTTTAATGGCTTTAATAACCGTTAAAACATAATGGATTTGTGAGTGTTGTTTTTGATCATATATAACGAAAATACCGTTGCGCAGGGCAAAATTGATCTCTATCGTTGGCACCACTTGAGGACGACAACCACAAAAATGATGTGGACGGCCATCAGGAAAAATATAAGTAATTAAATTTTTCTATACACAGCAAATTGAATAAGACCGACGCAGAACGCGCTCCTTGTTTTATTCACCTAAATGGAAATCAGCAAATGAACATGAACAAAATCGTTGTGGCTTTAGGTCTGTCTATGTCTCTGGTGGCGGGTTCTGCGATGGCAGCAGGTGAAGGTAACGGTACTGTGACGTTTAAAGGTGCGATTGTTGATGCGCCATGCTCCATCGAACCGGGTTCAGTCGATCAGACGGTTGAGCTGGGTCAGATTTCCAACCTGGCGCTGAAAGACGGTGGCCGTTCTACGCCGCGTCCATTCCAGATCAAACTGGAAAACTGCGACACCGCAACGAAGAAAGAAGTGACCGTGACCTTTGCCGGTACTGGCTCTCAGGTTATCCCGGGCAAACTGGCCATCACCGGTACTGCATCAGGCGCGGCGATCGGCATCAACTTCGGCGATACTGAAATTGAACTGGGTACCGCCACACCAGCGCAAAAACTGATGGACGGCAACAACCAGCTCTCCTTCGCAGCCTTCCTGCAGGGTGGCGGCGCTTCTGAGACTATCGTCCCGGGCGAATTCCAGAGCGTGGCTGACTTCGCACTGAACTATCAGTAATGGTCAGAGACTGGCGGGCTTCCTTGCCCGCCACTCTATCTTTTCGCTTAAGGAACTGCGGCGATGAGTCGTTTTATGCCTGCGGCGATAGTTTCGGCATCGGTGCTTTTCATCAATGACTGCCGCGCCGAACAGTTGATCGACCGCGGCCGCGTTGCGTTACGCGGCGCCATTCATCAGGGTGCCTGCGCCATTAAGGTCGATGATGCTGAACAAACCATCGCGATGGGGGTGCTGCCGCTGGCGCGCCTGCAACGTGACGGTAAAGGGCCGGGTTTTCCCTTCTCTATCCAGCTGGTGAATTGTCCGGTGGAGTACAGCGCGTCGGGAGGCGTGGCACGCACCTTTTCTATCACTTTTGACCACGATGGCCCGCCGGGTCAGCAGCGTTTTGCTGTGTATGGCGATGCCAAAGGGGTAGAGCTGATGATTACGGATACGCAGGGCAACACCATTGCTCCCGGTGAGGCGCAGCCGATCGATCAGCATCTGACGCAGCAGCACGACCTGCGTTATCGGCTCACGCTGGTCAGCAACCAGCAGCAACTGCACAGCGGGAGTTACGCCGCCGCGATTCGTTTTCACATTAATTACAACTGATCTTTCACGGTTTACGGACACCGCTTGCCATGAAAAAGGCTTCATTAACTGCGCCAGCCTCATGTGCGCGCAGGCAGCGTATCAGGCTGACGCCGCTCAGCGTGGCGTTAATGTTAGCCCTCGGCTACAGTGCTCCGCTCTTCGCTGCCGGTGCGGTCTCATTCAACACCGATATCCTTGATCTCAACGATCGGCAAAACATCGATCTGTCGCAGTTTGCTCAGGCCGGCTACATCATGCCGGGCGAATACATGATGGAGCTGCGCGTCAACCAGACACAGATTCCGGAAATGCTGGTGCGCTACTACGCGCCCGAAAACGCGCCAAATGAAAGTCTGCCCTGCCTGACCCCCGAAATGGTGGATAAACTGGCGCTGAAACCGGAAGTGCTGAAAAACGCGTCGTGGCTGCAGGACGGCCAGTGTCTGGCGGTGGATTCCATCTCCGGCATGCAGGTGCGCGGCAATCTGGGTGAATCTCGCCTCAACATCACCATTCCACAGGCATGGCTGGAGTACAGCGCCGCCAACTGGGAACCGCCGTCGCGCTGGGATAACGGCGTCCCGGGCCTGTTAATGGATTACAACCTGTTTGCCTCCACTACGCGTGCGCAATACGGCGCTAAAAGCCAGAGTGTGAGCGGCAACGGCACCGGTGGCGTTAACGCTGGTGCCTGGCGCCTGCGTGCGGACTGGCAGATGCAGCAAAATCGTGGCACGGGCAGCCATCGCCAGGAATTCACCTGGACACGCTTTTACGCCTATCGGCCGCTGCCTTCTCTCCAGGCGAAAGCCACGCTGGGCGAGAACTATCTCGATTCCGGCATGTTTGACAGCTTTCGCTATCTTGGTGCGGCGATCACCAGCGATGACAACATGCTGCCGCCCAACCTGCGTGGCTATGCGCCGGAAGTAACCGGTATCGCCAAAACCAACGCCAAAGTCACCATTAGCCAGCAGGGACGGGTGATTTATGAATCGCAGGTGGCTGCCGGTCCATTTCGTATTCAGGATCTCAATGATGCCGTCTCCGGCCAGCTTGACGTGCGCGTCGAGGAGCAGGACGGCAGCGTGCAGACCTTTAGCGTCGATACCGCCACCATCCCGTATCTGACCCGTCCGGGCCGCGTGCGTTACAAATTCGCCAGCGGCAAACCAGGCAGCGAAGAGCACAAAACGCAGGGCCCTACGTTTGCCACCGGCGAATTCTCCTGGGGGATCAGTAACGGCTGGTCGATGTACGGCGGCGGGCTGGCTGCAGGCAATTACAAAGCGTTATCGATGGGTCTGGGACGCGATCTGCTGTTGCTGGGCGCCATTTCGTTTGATGCCACCCAGTCTCAGGCTGGCTTGCCGCAGCAGGGCAACAAAAGCGGCGGCTCTTATCGCCTGAGCTATTCCAAACGCTTCGAGGAACTTGATGGTCAGGTGACGTTTGCCGGCTACCGCTTTTCGCAGCGCAACTTTATGAGTCTGCCGCAGTATCTCGACGCGCGTTATCGCAACCAGCAGGTTTCTAACAGCAAAGAGCTCTACACCATTACGCTCAACAAGCACTTTCGCAGCCTGAACCTGAGTAGTTACCTCAGCTACAGCCATCAGACCTATTGGGATCGTGCCCCGCTGGATCGCTGGAGCTTTTCCACCTCGCGCTACTTTGATGTCGGCCGGTTTAAGAATCTGAGTTTAAGTCTGTCGCTCAACCGGACGCAATATAACGGCAAAAACGATGACAGCGTTTACCTCAACTTCAGTATGCCGATTGGCGGTGACAGTAGCCTGAGCTACAGCCAGCAAACCAGCGGTAAGCAAACCACCCACTCGGCCAGTTTTTATGACCGGCTGGACAGTAACAACAGTTACAGCCTGAGCGCCGGCCTCAATAACGATCGCCGTCAGTCGTTCAGCGGGTTTTACAGTCATCAGGGCAGTCTGACCAGCATGACGGCCAGCGCCAGCGCGCAGCAGGGACAGTACCGCAGCGCCAGCCTGTCACTGCAGGGCGGTTTAACGCTCACGCCGCAGGGCGCAGCGCTGCACCGGCTGGGCATGCCCGGCAGCACGCGTCTGATGGTTGATACCGATGGCGTGTCCGGCGTACCGGTCAACGGTGGCGGCAGTAACACCTACACCAATTTCTTTGGCAAAGCGGTGATTTCGGACGTGAACAGCTACTACCGCAACACCGCCAGTATCGATGTCACCGGACTGGCCGACAACGTGGAAGCGTCGCGCCCGGTAACCCAGATCACCCTGACCGAAGGTGCCATCGGTTACCGGCGTTTCGGCGTGATTAAAGGCATTAAAGCCATGGCCGCCATCCGGCTGGCAGATGGCAGCTGGCCGCCCTTTGGGGCCAGCGTCCAGAGTAACGGACGCGAAGTAGGCATTCTGGATGATGACGGCCTGGTATGGCTAAGTGGCATTGAGGCCGGTGCCAGCATGGATGTGCGCTGGAACGGCGAAACCCAGTGTCAGCTGGCATTGCCCGATCCTCTGCCGCAGCAGTTGCTCGACGAAGGACAGAACTTGTTATTACTTTGCACGCGCCGCGCCGCGCCTGCTTCTTCAACGTAAGGAAAAAGTTAATCATGCTGGTAAAAACGCTGAGCGGCGCCTTGCTGCTCTCCACGCTGACGCTATCGCTGCAGGCTCACGCGGCGATTGCGCTTGATCGCACCCGGGTCATTTTTAACGGTAACGAAAAAAACGTCTCACTGAATATCAGCAATGAAAACAAGCAGCTGCCTTATCTGGCGCAGGGCTGGATTGAAGACAGCAGCGGTAAAAAAATTACGTCACCGCTGGTACTGCTGCCGCCGGTGCAGCGCGTTGAACCGGGCGAACGCAGCGTGGTGAAAGTGCAGGCGCTGCCAGCCATCAAGGCGCTGCCACAGGATCGTGAATCGGTGTTCTATTTCAGCATGCGTGAAATCCCGCCGCGCAGCGAGAAGAGCAACGTGCTGCAAATCGCATTGCAGACGCGTATCAAGCTGTTCTATCGCCCGGAAGCGATCGTGGTGAGCAATCCGTCAGTGGTGACGCCATGGCAGGAAAAACTGACGCTGACGCGCAAGGGTGCACGCTACCAGCTGAATAATCCCACGCCTTACTTCATTACGCTGGTGGATGCACAGCCAGCGAAAGGCCAGTCGCTGAAGAAGAGCTTTGAACCGGTCATGGTCGCGCCAAAAACCAGTATCGATCTGGGCGTGAACGCAGCAGAACTGGGCAGCGCGCCGCTATTAACCTACATCAACGACTACGGCGGCCGTCCAACGCTGGCGCTGAAGTGTGCCGGCGACAGCTGCAGCGTCGTCAGTAACAAGGTGGAGCAGTAAGCGATGCGTGTGCTGTTGCTGGCGCTGACGCTGTTGAGCCTGACTCTGCAGGCGGCAACCAACGGCGTGGTGCATGTGTATGGCGCGCTGCAGGAGAGCCCATGCTGGCTTGACGTTGGTAACAATGATCAGGCGGCTGGCCTCGATACCACGCCGACCGCCGCGCTGCAACAGGTCGGCGAGCAGGTGATGAGGCAGGCGTTAACGCTGCATTTGCAGGACTGTCCGTACAGTATCCGCAATGTCGCCGATCCGCTATGGCTGCAACATGTGCCGTCCATCAGCATCGACTTTTTTGCCCCGCAAAGTCTGGCTGACCCGCAGCTGATTCGCGTCCAGGGCTCTGACGGCGTGGGCCTGCAATTGTTTGATGAGAACCATCAGCCGCTGCCGCCCACCTTCCGCAATCTGCGCGTGCCGCTCAGCGCCGGTAGCAATGTGCTGAGCTGGCTGACGGTAGAGGAACGCACCGCGCTGCCGCTGCAGCCGGGTGCCTGGTCAGCCAGCGGTCAGTTACAGGTGAACTATGACTAAGCATCGACTTGTTCCGTTGATGAAGTATTACAGCAGGCTGCTAACCGGTAGCCTGCTGCTGTGCATCTGCTGGCCGCTGCATGCGGTGGAGCTGCGCCTGCACGGTACGCTGATTGAGAATCCGCCCTGCACGCTGAATGACAACCAGAGCCTGATGATTGAGTTTGGCGATGCGCTGAGCGTGAAAAAGATCGATGGCGTCAACTACCTGCAGCGCAAGGCGATACCGGTCAAGTGCACCGAGGATCCGGGTGCGGCATTGCAGGTGCGTCTGACCGGTACCGCTTCCGGTTTCGACAGCAGCGCGCTGCTCAGCAGCGTGAGTGCGCTGGGTATTCGCTTTTATCTGGCCAGCAAGCCGCTGGCGGTCAACAGCACGTTGCCGATTGTTTTCCCCGGCACGCTCGATCTCGGTGCGGTGCCGGTACAGCAGCCGGGCGTGACGCTGGAGGGTGGGGAGTTCACCGCCAGCGCGGCGCTGCTGCTGGAATATCAGTAAGGAGAGGCGATGAGAGCGGGCGTAATGCTGGTACTGGGATGGCTGCTGGTGCCACAGGCACAGGCGATAGAGATGCAGCTGCACGGCACGCTGGTGGCGGAACCCTGTTCGCTGGAACCGGATCAGCAGCAGCTGGAACTCAACTTTGGCGACATCGTCGCGAAATCGCTGTATCAGAATCCGCGCACGCCGGCGCGTCCGCTGGTGATGCGCCTGAGCGGTTGTGATACCGAACTGGGTAAAGACGTCGAGCTGGTGTTCAACGGCATTGCCGATGCCGAGCAGCCCGATCTGCTGGCGCTGGCCGGTGATGCCGGTGCCAAAGGCGTGGCCATTGGCCTGAGTGATGCGGACGGAAAGCTGGTGCCCATTAACCGGGGCGTGATGCATTTTCCGCTGCAGCAGGGCGACAACCAGCTGCAGTTCAGTGCCTGGTTGCAGGCTTCGGCGAGCGCGATTGCCGAGCGCACCATCGAGCCTGGCAACGTATCGGCGATTGCCACTTTTTATCTGAACTATCCCTGAGTGCCTGTTATGTGGTTGATAAATCAACATATCACGTTTGACCCGGATCGGCGCCTGTTGCGCGATCGGCATGATAACGAGCTGCTGCTCAACCAGAGCAGCGCACGCTGCCTGGCGCTGTTTCTGCAAAAGCCGGGTGAGGTCATTAGCCACGAAACGCTGCTGGATGAAGGCTGGCGTAGCCAGGGGGTGCACGTGACGGAAAACTCGCTGCGCCAGATGCTGTCGATGCTGCGCAAACAGTTTCTGCAGCTGCGGGTTGAAGGAGAAACCTTTGTCACTGTTCATCGTCAGGGCTACCGGCTGCATGAGTCGGTGCGGGTGGAAGCCTGTTTACCGCTGGCTGAAGCCGTAGAAGAAGCGCGTATTGCGTCGGAAGCACGTATTCAGCCGCTGGTGACCACTCATGTGCACACGGCGCCGCTGCCGGTGATGGTGCAGCCGCCAGCCACCGCCACCGTGGAGGAGCAAACGACCGCTGCGGCACCACGCAGCCGTTCCGGGCTGGTGTTAATCGGCATGTTGATCAGCGCGGTGTTGTTACTGGTGCTGGCCTTACTCGGTATTAAGGTGCTGGAGATTCGCGACGTGGTGACTGTGACCTATGCACCCTATCGCCACGTGCAGGGCCGGCAGTGGTATATCCAGGACGACTTCAGCGCCACCGAACGTGAAGAGATCGATCAAAACCTGCAGCTGGTGAGTGACAGCATGGCGCGCTTTATCCAGCTGGCCGAAGAGGAACGCCACATCTATATCAACCGCACCAAGCTGGCTGACCGTTACAGCTGGTTTATCTGTCAAAACCCTATCGAGCAGAAGGATGCGTTATGTCGGTCAGCCATATATTTCGTCGCCGAGTAACCTGGGTGTTGCAGGGGGGATTACTGATGCTGGCGCTGGTACTGGCGGCCATCCTGATTTATCAGCTGTCGCGTCGTATCCCTCATTGTGAAGCGGATTCGATTCTGATTTCCAGAGAGGCGGGACAGCTGGTGGTGTCGCACGGGCAGTGGAAAGTGCAAAACAGTCTGTTTCAGGCCACCGGCAATTACAGCGGCATGATCAGTTATTACTCGCCACAACAGCAACTGCAGCGCCGCGAACCGGTTGATGTCTCTTTTGAACTGCGCCACAGCTTCTCCGGCGCCGCGCTGCGCAGCGAAACCACTGCCATTTCCTACAATCTTGCCAATCGCGCCTCACCACAAAATATTGAACGCTATATCTCCGCCGGCCTGGCGCCCGGCCATGTCAATTACGGCTGGATTTATCGTCTGCAGAATGTGCGTTATGTGATTGGTAATAATGCGAATCCGTCGGTGATTTGTAAGAAATAATATTATTTTTAAGCTTTAAAATTAAGGGCGCTACAAATGGGAAAATTAATTATTATCTTCATTTCTTTCACGATGATTAATTCGGTAGTCGCTTATGCAAGGAATGAAAACGCATGCTGGGGAGAACCCGTAAATATCACGGCAATTTCAGCAACTTCAATTGGCTCTTTCCCTTCTAATAGAAAAGGGACAGAAAAAAGAATTTTCTTTAAGACGGAGCCAACAACATTTCCTGGTTATTGTAATAAAAGTTTTGCGGGAACACCGAATGGCATGCATTATTATGGGGATATGAATCCATTATTTTCTCTTTCTGAGTTAAATCAAGGGTACTATAAATTAAGTGAAGATGTTGATATCAGAATATCTCTTGGGACAATTTATAAAAGTTATAAGTTTCCTATGATTCCTCCGAATTCTGTAAGCGGAGGTGTCACGCCAAATGGTGTGGGTGAAAGAATATACGTTAATAATTTTTCAGCCGCAGGTGAGGGTTTTATAGATTTAGTACTTAGGCGGGATATCATTGGTGGGGCTATAATTATACCGGCTGGTGTAAAGCTCTACGATATGTATAGAGTTTTAACTATATCTCCATACCCACCTAAACCTGAAGATCCACTTCTTCAAGGTGTTATTATGGGCGGAGGAGTTATAATCCCAGTTCCTGTTGTCTGTAAAATTAATCAGGATAATCTAATTCAGGTAGAGTTTGGTAATTTAAGTATTGCAGCTGTTTCTGATTCTGAATCAAATCCGTCCTTCATCAAAGACATTCCTATTGACGTATCGTGTAGTGAGAGTATCACAAAAAAGGTTGGAATAAAGCTGGTTTCAGAGTTCTCTCCATTTTCGAGTAATCTGGTGGCAACAAGTAATCAAAGTTTAGGTCTTGCCATGCTTCATAATGGGGTAATAATAAAGCCGTACGACTCTTTTCCAATGGATATATATGATGGTTTAGGTCATGCTGCCTTTAGTATATTTCCTGTAAAAAATAAAATGTCCAGGTTAGAATCAGGTGAATTTACTGCTTCTGCGATCTTGATTGTGACGCCAGACTGAGCTCTGTTTAAATAAAGCATGATGGTTGTTGTGTTGCACATTCTGAGTCGGGCTCGATTCTGATTTCTCAGGAGGCAGGCATCTTTTGCGATTCTTTGCAAAATAACAACGGTCTAATTTGATTATTTTAAATTATTTGTGCGTGAATAGACTATGATGATTATTTTGTTGCGAAGGATATATATATTATTTATTGCTAAAGCTTTTTTCATGAGCATTTTTTCTCATCAGGCTCATGCTGGTCTTGATTATGCCTGCTGGACTGACCCCTTAGCGGTAATGGTGTTGACATCAGGCCGTTTGGCTAGCTTTACGCCTCCTAAAGAAGGAGCGAGTGGCAGGATATTCTTTGATGAATCATTGAGGTATTTTTCTGGCATATGTAACAACCCTGGAAAATATGAATGGAATAATGTGCGTATCGAAGCTGACCTTGGTGCCTATTTCACCCCATCAGTTAAAAATAGCGGCTATTACAGGCTCACCGATGAAGTTGACGTGAAAATGCATGTATATGGGCCAAGCTGGTATCCTTATCCAGTGACCTTTGAAGATGGTGTATATAAAGGTTCTGGCCGTGGTCCGATACTACCAGGTCTAGGTAGAGTTTATGATGGTTTTTCAACTGCTTCATATCTCATGACTGAGTTCATTATAACTAAAGATATTGTTGGTGGGGCAATTTTTGTTCCACCCAATGTAGAGATTGCCACCATTTATACTATTGGATATGTAACGCGGCCTTATCCTCCGAGACCCGAAAAACCCTTGCTAAAAATCGTTATCGGACCTCACGGCATTATCATCCCGGTACCCATTGTCTGCGACATCAATAACGGCACGGATATTAACGTTGAGTTTGACCGCATCGCCGTAAGCTCCGTTTCTGAATCAGTATCCAATACCACCAACTTCAAAGATGTGCCGTTAGAAGTTAAATGCAGTTCTGCATTAAATCAGGAAGTCAATTTACGCTTAGTCGCCGGAACCACCTCTTTCTCGGATGAACTCATCGCCACCAACTATCCTGATCTGGGCATTGCGGTTAAACATAAAGGACAATTGCTCAAACCGATGGGCACTTCTGCTGTTCGGTTAATCAACGGCATGGCTTCAGAAGTTATCACCGTGTTCCCGGTGAAAAAGAAAGGACAACCGCTGAGCGGTGGTGAATTCAATGCTTCAGCAACATTGCTGATCAGCCTGCCTTGATGTCCGCGTTATTGATATTAATGTTAATTAATCTTTTTATGATGGTTAAAGTTAAACACTTATCAGAGGGAGATCGGCTTAACCTGCAGCGATACAGATTAACGGTGTTTGAAAATATTTTTCATCATCACAGCTGTGTGAATCACCATGATTCACGGGGGTTTTCACACCATTCACAGCTTTTTGGCCGTACATTTTCTGTAGCCAAAGTCTATCAACCATTATTCAACGAGACAGTTTTTGGCCTGTTTCGGCAATTGGGTTTGCTATGCTCTTTCTCTGTTTTATGTCGTGGTATCTGTCCGGACGAGACCCGCGCGTCACGCCACCTTTGCTGATGCAGCAATTTCTGCAGCGGCGGCGTCGGGGACAGTGCGGTGAGAAAGTCGCCTCTTTCCCTTTCGCTTCGCTGGCCTGTCTTATCTGTTTCCTCCCCACGCTGATTTATCTGCCCAACAGTGGTGGCAATGGCTTTGATCTGCCGCTGAATTTGCTCACTGCAGGCTGCCTCGCGCTGCTGGCGGCCACGCTGCTGTTGAAGAACTGGCGCCAGCCGCGCGATTTAATTGATGACAACGTCATGACGCATGCGCTGTTGCTGATGCTGTTTTGCTTTGCGCTGGCGGTGATCCTGCAGGAGAACGATAACGGACTGCTGACCGGCGTTATCCGGCTACTGGGGCTCAGTGCCATACTCATTCTGTGGCTGCTGCTGGGCCTGATGCCGCAGCTCTGGCAGCAGCGTCAGCGGATCATTGCCGGTATTGTGCTGCTCAGCACCTTGCAGGCGCTGCTGGCGATTGCGCAAACCTGTTTTCCGGCCCAGCTGCAAACGCTGATGGAGTTTCGCTATCACGCCGGCCAGATTCGCCCTTACGGTATTTTTCAGCAGTTCAATTTGCTGGCCAGCTTTCTGGCGACCGGTCTGGCGGCAACGGTCTGGCTCTGTCTGCAATCTGACATCAGGCACCGTTTCTTACTGCTGCCGGCAGTGCTGATCAACAGCCTGGCGCTGCTTCTGACGCAGTCGCGTACCGGTGCGTTTGGTTTTGCGCTGGCGCTGCTGGTGATGCTGCTGGTGTGCGATCGTCGCCAGCGCGCGGTAATCATCAGGATTGTCATAGTGATGGCGCTTGCCGTGCTGTGCGCCCTGCTGCTGCGCAGTGAATTAGCGCCGGGCATGCGTGAATTTGCGGCGTCCGACCTGGCGCGCCAGCAGCTGCTGGAATACACGCTGCGGATGATCATGGAAAAACCGTTCAGCGGCTGGGGCTTTGGCCAGTTTGAGTTTCATTTTTCGCGGATACGCATGGCGGACGCGATTTACCCGGACGATTTTAATGCCACCCATCCTCATAACGAGTGGCTGTATAGCTGGGTGGAAGGCGGGGTTTTGCCGATGGTAGGCTTCACCGCCGTGTTGCTGGCATGGCTGACGCCGTTGTGGCGCTGGCGCAGTCAGCCGCAGCGCCTGATGCTATGGAGTCTGACGCTGCCCGTCATGCTGCACACCATGGTCGAATTTCCGCTCTATCAATCGCTGCCGCATCTGTGGCTGCTGATGCTGCTTACCCATCTGGCGTTACGTCAGCCCGAAGATCGATCGATGATTGAACCTGCGACGCCGGGGCTGCCGTCGCGCATGCTGCGCCTGAACATGGCCGGCGGCGCGATTGCGCTGATGCTGTTTTTCTTCAGCGGCCTGCAGACCAACGCGCTGCTCACCCAGGCAGAGCGCGGTCAGTTCCTCTCGTATCCTTCACGCGATCAGCTGTGGAATCCGTGGATTCAGGGCGAGCGCTATGAATTCGGCGAAATGGTGCATTGCCTGATGCGCTACAACCAGACGCGGGATGAGCGCCTGCTGGCGCGTTTTGTGCAGCAGTCGTCGCTGTGGCTGGAGCGCCATAACGATCTCAACGTGTTCCGGAATGCGGTGATGATTGAGTGGCATCTGCGTCACTATCAGCGCTCGCGCAGGCTGCTGCGTCAGGCGCTGACTCTCTATCCAACAGATGAAAGCCTGCTGCAGCTCAAAGCAAAAATGATGACGGAATGGTCATCGGCGGCCTATGCTGTGACAGATGAGACAGGCAACTTCTGAGGCTAAGATGTTGAATAAATGGATGGGGCCGCTGGGCTTCGCCATGATGTTAAGTGGATGTCAGACTTCTACGCTCACCCCGCAGGTTATTCCGCCGCATACTGCGCCCGTGGCCGTGTGCGGGGCCGGCGAGATGATGATGCAAACCACGCTGTGGTTTGACCTGCCGTCCTCCGCTGGCGCAGCGGCCTGGTCGCAGTTTGCTGAACGCGACATCACGCCGCACTTTCCCTCGCCGCTGACGATTTACGATGGCCGCGGCCCGCAGGGCAATCGCAAGGTACTGGTATTGCTTCATCCGGCGGATCGGGCCAGCTCCGAAAGCATTAACGCGCTGCGCGACAAGTTTAAACATCGTTTTGCGACACAACCGGTAACGCGTATCGACTCGCTGGTGTGCGCGGCGCTGTAACACGCGCTGCCTGCACGCGGGCAGGACAGCCGCCTGTGAAGTCCGTATAATGCGCAGCCAAACCCAAGCAAGCCGGAGAGAAACCATGCGTCCAGCAGGCCGTAGCACTTCTGAAGTGCGTCCCGTCACCCTCACTCGTCACTTTACCAAACATGCGGAAGGCTCGGTTCTTGTCGAGTTCGGCGAAACCAAAGTCCTGTGCACCGCGACCGTTGAAGAGGGCGTGCCGCGTTTTCTCAAAGGCAAAGGCCAGGGCTGGGTAACCGCAGAATATGGCATGCTGCCGCGTTCGACGCACAGCCGTATGGCGCGTGAAGCCGCCAAAGGCAAGCAGGGCGGACGTACGCTGGAAATCCAGCGCCTTATCGCCCGCTCGCTGCGTGCGGCGGTTGATCTGCAGGCGCTGGGTGAATTCACCATCACGCTGGACTGCGACGTGATTCAGGCCGACGGCGGCACGCGCACCGCGGCGATCACCGGTGCCTGCGTGGCGCTGGCGGATGCGCTGAACGCGCTGGTGGCAGCCGGTAAACTGAAAGCCAGCCCGCTGAAAGGCATGGTGGCGGCGATCTCGGTCGGCATCGTAGCCGGTGAAGCGGTGTGTGATTTAGAGTATGTCGAAGACTCCGCCGCTGAAACGGATATGAATGTGGTGATGACCGAAGATGGCCGCATGATTGAGGTGCAGGGCACCGCAGAAGGCGAGCCGTTCAGCCATGACGAATTGTTGCAGCTGCTGGCGCTGGCGCGCGGCGGCATTGAGCAGCTGATTCAGGCGCAGAAAGCGGCGTTAATTGATTGATGTAACAGGCGACCACAGAGTCGCCTTTTCTTTATTTGAGGAGTGAGAAATGAAAGCCTGGCAGCGTCAGTTTATTGAGTTCGCCCTGAACAAAGGGGTGCTGAAGTTTGGTGAGTTCACCCTGAAGTCTGGCCGTAAAAGTCCCTATTTCTTTAATGCCGGTCTGTTCAATACCGGGCGCGATTTAGCGCTGCTGGGCCGTTTCTATGCGCAGGCGCTGGTGGATGGCGGCGTCGATTTCGACCTGCTGTTTGGCCCGGCCTACAAAGGCATTCCGATTGCGACCACTACCGCCGTGGCGCTGGCCGATCATCATGACCGCGATGTGCCGTACTGTTTTAACCGTAAAGAGGCCAAAGATCACGGCGAAGGCGGTTTACTGGTGGGCAGCCCGCTGCAGGGCAAAGTGATGCTGGTCGATGATGTGATCACCGCCGGCACGGCAATTCGTGAATCGATGGACATCATTAGCGCCCATAACGCCACGCTGGCCGGCGTGCTGATTTCGCTCGACCGCCAGGAGCGTGGCCGTGGCGAGATTTCCGCGATTCAGGAAGTGGAGCGCGATTATCAGTGCAAGGTCACCGCGATCATCACGCTGAGCGAGCTGATTGATTACCTGGCGGAGAAGCCAGAGATGGCCGACCATCTGGCGAAGGTGAAGGCGTATCGCAAAGAGTACGGCATCTAAGGTTTGCCGCGGTCGCCATGAATGGCGACCCTACAGTAGCAGGATGTTTGAGCGTAGGGTGCGCATTGATGCGCACCTGGTGGCAAAGGTGAAGGCGTATCGTAAAAAGTACGGTATTTAAGGTTTGCTGCGGTCGCCATGAATGGCGCCCCTACAGTAGCAGGATGTTTGAGCGTAGGGTGCGCATTAATGCGCACCTGGTGGCGAAGGTCGGGGCGATTGCAAAGAGTACGGCATTTAAGGTTTGCCGCGGTCGCCATGAATGGCGCCCCTACAGTCGCAGGATGCCAGGGCGTAGGGTGCGCATTGATGCGCACCTGGTGGCGAAGGTCGGGGCGATTGCAAAGAGTACGGTATTTAAGGTTTAGCGCGATATTCAGCGCCGCACGATAGCGTAGCGGCGCAATTTATTGCGCGATGGATCGCGCCGCTACAAATCCGCTGTGCGTATTAAACCAGCTGTGCGGCAATCAGTGGCCAGCGGCTGTCGAAATCGGCGGTCGGACGATAACGGAACTCCGAGCGTACATAGCGTGACAGCAAACCTTCGCAGAACGCCAGCAGCTGGCTGGCGAGCAGCGTCTCATCGGTCTGGAAACCTTCGCCGTCGCGCATCTTCTTCTCTTTCATCACCTGGCGCAGCTGAACTTCGATACGCTCAAACAGCTGATTAATGCGCCCCTGCAGGCGATCCTGTTCAAACATCAGCGCGTGGCCGGTCAGGATGCGCGTCAGCCCTGGATTACGCTCACCAAATCCCAGCAGCAATTGCACGATCAGGCGCAGACGCGCCATCGTCTCTTTTTCATCTTTCAGGATCAGATTGATGCGGGTAATCAGACTGTCTTCAATAAACTCAATCAGGCTATCAAACATGCGCGTTTTGCTGGGAAAGTGGCGATATAACGCCGCTTCCGAAACGCCGACATTGGCGGCCAGCTTGGCGGTGGTGATACGCTGACTGCCATCGCCCGACTCCAGCATTTGCGCCAGCGCCTGCAAAATCTCTTCGCGACGATTCCGTTTCGCGACTTTTTTTTCTGCCATGACCTTCAACACCCCTGAAATTCACCAAAAACAGGCAATACTGCCTTATCTGCCACAGATAAAGCGGCCTGTGGCGACAAGAAATAAAAAGATGGCTATGCGAAAAGTGAGCGTATTACTGACGGCCAGAGTGACCGAAACCGCCTGCGCCGCGATCGCTGGCGTCAAAATCTTCCACCAGGTTAAATTCGGCCTGCACCACCGGTACAAACACCAGCTGGGCCAGGCGATCGCCAGGCTGCAGCGTGAAGCTATCCTGGCCACGATTCCACACTGAAACCATTAGCTGGCCCTGATAGTCGGAGTCAATCAGCCCTACCAGGTTACCCAGTACGATGCCGTGTTTGTGACCGAGACCGGAGCGCGGCAGGATGACGGCAGCCAGTGACGGATCGGCAATGTGAATCGCCAGGCCGGTCGGCACCAGCGTGGTCATGCCCGGTGCGATTTCCAGTGCGTCATCAAGGCAGGCGCGCAGATCGAGACCCGCGGAGCCAGAGGTCGCATAGGTGGGTAGTGGGAATTCCTTGCCTACGCGCGCATCAAGTATTTTTACGTCGATTTTTTTCATCATAACGGCTGACAATCTCGTCTATTAATTGTTGGCCAAGGAGCGTCTTATCACTGAGCGGTAAGACTTTCTCTCCCTCCTGCCAAAAAAGGTGAAGAGCATTGGTGTCGCTATTGAAGCCCTGCCCGGCCTGCGCCACATCATTGGCGCAAATCAGGTCCAGGTTTTTCCGCACCCGTTTTTGCCGCGCGTATTCTTCCACATTCTGGGTTTCGGCAGCAAATCCCACCACGAAAGGGCGCTGCACTTTGAGCGCCGCGACGCCTGCGACAATATCCGGGTTCTTCACCAGCTGCAGCGTGACGTTATCATCGCCACCCTGTTTTTTAATTTTCTCTGCGGCAATGTTTGCCGCCCGGTAGTCTGCCACGGCTGCGCTGGCAATGAAAATATCTTGTTGGCTGATTTGCGCCATCACCGCCGCTTCCATCTCCAGTGCGCTGTTGACATCAATACGCGTCACGCCGGCGGGCGTGGCTAAGTTCACCGGACCGGAAACCAGCGTCACGTTTGCGCCGCGCTTCGCCGCAGCCGCGGCAACCGCATAGCCCATCTTGCCGGAGCTGTGATTACTGATATAGCGCACCGGATCCAGCGCTTCTCGGGTCGGACCGGCGGTGATCATAATGTTGAGATGTTGCAGATCGTTGACGGGCGCGGCCCACTCCAGCGCATGCGCAACGATGGCCAGCGGGTCCAGCATGCGGCCCGGGCCGATATCACCGCACGCCTGGCTGCCGCTGTCCGGTCCCCAGATCAGCAGGCCGCGCTGCGCCAGACGCTGCAGATTCTCCTGCGTCACGGCCGCGCGGTACATCTGCTGGTTCATGGCCGGCACGATGGCGACCGGTGCCGCACTGGCCAGGCAGGCGGTGGTGACCAGGTCGTTTGCCATGCCGGCGGTAATGCGTGCAATCAGATCGGCGGTTGCGGGCGCAAGCACAATCAAATCGGCCCATTTTGCCAGTTCGATATGGCCCATTGCCGCTTCGGCCGCCGGGTCGAGCAAATCATCAAACACCGGATAGCCGGAAACCGCCTGCAGGCTGAGCGGCGTAATAAAGGCTTTGGCTGCATCGGTCATCATCACGCGGACATCCGCGCCGCGATCGCGCAGACGGCGCACCAGTTCCGGTGCTTTATAGGCCGCGATGCCGCCGCTGACGCCCAGCAGAATTTTTTTTCCGGCTAATCCCATCATGTTGTTTGCCTCACTTCAACGCAGAGTGCCGCGCCTGGCGCGACAGATGCAGGCAACTTTATCACAAAATCGGCGACCCGCCTTTTCACTGCCTGCGCCCTTTGCGAGCCGGCTCTGGAATTTGTCACGCGCCGCTGGTGGCCTGCAATGCACCGGCGCAGAATGGCGGCATTGCAAGGAGGGCGGAACGATGACGGAACTGGCACCACGGGAAAAACTGACGCTGCTGGGCGCCGAGGCGCTAAGCGATGCCGAACTGCTGGCGATCTTTTTACGCACCGGCACGCGCGGCAACAGCGTGATCGGGCTGGCGCGGCTGATGCTGAATGAATTCGGTTCGCTGTATCGCATCATGACCGCCAGTAAAGAGGAGCTGGGGCAGATAAAGGGCGTCGGCAGCGCCAAAATGACGCAACTGCATGCCATTGCGGAACTGGGGCGGCGCTTTTTTGCCAGCCAGCTGGCGCGCGAAAATGTGATGGAGAATCCGCAGGTCACGCGCCATTATCTGCAAAGCGTGCTGGCACATCAGGAGCGTGAAATCTTTATGGCGCTGTTTCTGGATAACCAGCACCGCGTTTTGCAGGCGCAGAAGATGTTTTCCGGCTCCATTGCCAGCGTGGAAGTGCATCCGCGTGAAATCGTGCGTGAGGCGCTAAAGCTCAACGCGGCGGCGGTGATACTGGCGCACAATCATCCGTCCGGCATGGCGGAACCGAGCCGTGCCGATCGTGAGATTACCAGCAAGGTGGCGCAGGCCTGCGCGCTGCTGAATATCCGCTTATTAGATCATCTGGTGATTGGTCACGGTGAGTTTACCTCTTTCGCTGAGCGCGGCTGGCTGTAATTCGCGGCGTCAACTGGGCAGAAATCCGGCGTTTTTGCGCGATCCGGAGGGATCTTTATCTGTTCGGGACTTGAGCACTTCGGCTTAGCGGCGTATACTACGCCACCTTTGAGAATCTCGGGTTTGGCGTTTGGGCCAGCTTAGCGGGTTCACATGGAACTCGCCTGGGCGGGCTAAGGCCTGACGAGGCGGCCAAAACCTAGTTTTTAAAGCTCGAGCTGATTTGATTTTTGGAGAATAGAAATGTCACGAGTCTGCCAGGTAACTGGAAAGCGTCCGGTGACCGGTAACAACCGTTCCCACGCAATGAACGCGACGAAACGCCGTTTCCTGCCGAACCTGCACTCTCACCGTTTCTGGGTTGAGAGCGAGAAGCGCTTCGTTACTCTGCGTGTATCTGCTAAAGGTATGCGTGTTATTGATAAAAAGGGCATCGATACGGTTCTGGCCGAAATCCGCGCCCGTGGTGAGAAGTACTAAGGAACTGAATCATGGCTAAAGGTATTCGTGAGAAGATCAAGCTGGTTTCCTCTGCTGGTACAGGTCACTTCTATACCACCACGAAGAACAAACGTACTAAACCTGAGAAACTGGAACTGAAAAAGTTCGATCCGGTTGTACGTCAGCACGTGATCTACAAAGAAGCCAAAATTAAGTAATTTTGGTGTTCTTGCGAAAAACCCGGCTCCGGCCGGGTTTTTTGTTTCTGCGCTACGTTGAGGAGATGAGATGCCTGAATTACCTGAGGTAGAAACCAGCCGACGCGGTATAGAACCTCACCTGGTGGGAGAAACCATTCTGCATGCCATTGTGCGCAATCCGCGTCTGCGCTGGCCGGTTTCCCATGAAATCCACGCGCTGAGCGACCAGCCGGTGCTCAGCGTACAGCGCCGCGCCAAGTATCTGCTGCTGGAGCTGCCGCACGGCTGGATCATCATTCATCTTGGCATGTCCGGCAGCCTGCGCGTCCTGACCGGCGAACTGCCGGCTGCGAAGCACGACCACGTCGATTTGGTGATGAGCAATGGCAAAGTGCTGCGCTATACCGATCCGCGGCGTTTTGGCGCCTGGCTGTGGACTACCGATCCGGAAGGCAGCAGCGTGCTGGCGCACCTCGGTCCGGAACCGCTGAGCGATGCCTTCAACGGCGGGTATCTGTATGAAAAGTCGCGCGGCAAACGCACGGTGATCAAGCAGTGGCTGATGGATAACAAAGTGGTGGTGGGCGTGGGTAACATCTATGCCAGCGAATCGCTGTTTACCGCCGGGATCTTACCCGATCGTCCGGCGATGAGCCTGAGTGAAGCGGAAGCGGAACTGCTGGCGAACACTATCAAAGCCGTACTGCTGCGTTCGATTGAGCAGGGCGGCACCACGCTGCGTGATTTCCTGCAGACCGACGGTAAGCCAGGCTATTTTGCGCAGCTGCTGCAGGTGTATGGCCGCACCGGCGAGCCCTGTCGCGCCTGCGGTACGCCGATCCTCAGCGGTAAACACGGTCAGCGCAGCACCTTCTGGTGTCCACGCTGCCAGCACTGATTACGGCTGCGCCAGCTTCGCCAGCAGCGCCTGATGCACCACGGCAGGCAGAAATGCCTGCACGTCACCCTGATGGCGCGCCACTTCCTTGACCAGCGACGACGAGACAAATGAGAAGCCTTCGGACGGCATCAGAAACACGCTCTCCAGCGTGGGCAGCAGATGACGATTCATGTGCGCCAGCTGCAGCTCATACTCAAAGTCCGATACCGCACGCAGACCGCGCACCAAGACGTTCGCGTTCTGCGCCTGGGCAAAATTCGCCATCAAATCGCTAAAGCCAGCCACCTCAACATTTGGCAGATGGGCCGTAACCTGGCGCGCCAGATCGACACGTTCATCAAGGCTAAACAGCGGCTTCTTACTCGGGCTGGCGGCAATCGCCAGCACGATGCGATCAAACATCTGCGCTGCGCGCGTGACGATATCCAGATGGCCCAGCGTCATCGGGTCAAACGTGCCGGGATAAATCGCTTTAGTGCTCATACGCGGCCCTGTGTTGAGGTGTGATGCAGCGCCCAGAGCGCCGAGTATTTATTAAAGGTGTATTGTGCGTTGACCACCGCCAGAATCCAGCCCTGTTTACCATCGAGAAAACCGGCGCGCAGCAGCAGCGTCTTAATAAACGCGCCTGCGGTGTGGCTGAAAACAGAGAGAATACTGCAGCGCTTGCCGCGCTGAAAGCGCTCCTGCGCCCAGGCTTCGGCATAGTTCATCTGCTTGCGCTGGAAGGCGATCAGGTCGCGGCAGGTCAGGTGCTGCAAATCACCCGGCAGCGCCACCACCGGCGTGCCCTGCGTCTCCAGCGATTCGTGCACCAGATTGTCGTTATAGCGCAGATGGCGCGGATAGAGGCGCAGCACGCGGTCGGGATACCAGCCGCTGTGGCGCATAAAGCGGCCGAGAAACAGATTACTGCGCCCGAGGCTGTAAACCTTATCGCTGGGCGGCTGTGTCAGCACCTGCTCAATGGCGCGGCGCAGCTCTGGCGTAACCCGTTCATCGGCATCCAGCATCAGAATCATATCGCCGCTGGCAAAGGCCTGGGCGCGCTGACGCTGCTTACCAAAGCCGGCCCAGCCGTCTGCCTGATAGACCTGCGCACCGTGCGCGCGTGCCACCTCGATGGTCGCATCGCTGCTGCCCGAATCCAGCAGAATGATTTCATCTGCCCAGCTGACGGAAGCCAGCGCCTCCGGAAGGAGTTCAGCTTCGTTTTTGGCGATCATCACCACGGAGAGACGTTGGCGTTGCGACATGCGTTAATGAGCTCGTGGAGGCAGATGCGGTTCGAGTAACTGTAGCAGACGCTGCAGTGCGCCCTGATTCTGGTGCAGCACGTCTACCGCGTGGCGGCCGTAGTAGCGGCGATAATCGTCATCCTGCAGCAGGTTCGCCACTTCTTTTTCCAGCGACACCACATCAGTAACGGTAATCAGCCCTTCCGCCTGTTGCAGACGGGCGCAGATATCTTTGAAGTTCCAGATGTGCGGGCCCATCAGCACCGGAATGGCATGCGCAGCGGGCTCGAGCGGATTGTGGCCGCCGCGCTCCACCAGGCTGCCGCCAACAAAGGCCAGATCGGCGATGCCGTACAGCAGCATCAGTTCGCCCATGGTATCGCCAATCACCACCTGCGTGGCGCTGGAGGGGATCTCGCCGCTGCTGCGCAGGGTAAAGCTGAAGCCGCGTTTTTGCGTCAGGTTGCAGGCATCTTTAAAACGTTCCGGATGGCGCGGCACCAGAATCAGCAGCAGATCCGGGAACTGTTGCAGCAGGCGGCGATGGGCGTCGAGCACGATGGCCTCTTCGCCTTCGTGCGTGCTGGTGGCGATCCACACCGGCCGGCGCGATGCCCACTGGCGGCGCAGTGTCACCGCGCGTGCCGCCAGCTCCGGCGTAACGGAGATATCAAACTTAAGACTGCCGGTCACGGCCAGGTGCGAGCGCTTCAGGCCAAGGCTGAGGAAACGATCGCCGTCCTCAACGTTCTGCGCGGCGATCAGCGTAATGCGCTGCAGCAGGTCACGCATGAAACCGCCGAGCTTTTTATAACCTCTGGCGGAGCGTTCAGACAGGCGCGCATTGGCAATCACCAGCGGAATCTGGCGCTGATGCAGAATGCGAATGATGTTCGGCCACAGCTCGGTTTCCATGATAATCACCAGCCGCGGGTCGACGGTATCGAGGAAACGGTTAATTGAGCCGGGCAAATCGTACGGCAGATAGACGTGGTGCACGTCTTTGCCAAACGCCGACTGAGCACGCTCGGAGCCGGTGGGCGTCATGGTGGTCACGGTAATGGGCAGCGTCGGATAGCGATGACGCAACGCGCGCACCAGTGGCACGGCGGCGAGCGTTTCACCCACGGAAACCGAGTGCAGCACGATGCCGTGCGGCGCCACTTTACCGCTGCAGTAGCCGTAGCGTTCCGCCCAGCGTTTACGATAGGCCGGTGCTTTTCGACCGCGCAGCCACAGGCGCAGCCAGATCAGTGGCTGAATCAGATAAAGCAGGGCTGTATAGAGAGTCGTCATAGTTAAGGTTACGACCAGTTCGCGTCAAAAAACACAGTAAAGGCGGCATGTTAACAGAAACTGACCGCCTGCTCATACCACTTCGTCAACGGGTTTGCAGGATGTGCTGATAAAGCGAAGTCAGCGCCTGCGCCAGTCTTTGCGGACCATAAGGTTCAATTTTGCGACGTGCGGCTTCGCCCAGCGCCGGATTGTGCGAAAGTGCAGGCGTTGCCATTACCGCTTCGTTTAACGCTTTGATATCCAACGCATCGCAGACAAAACCTTCCTCACCGTTGGTGATAAATTCTGCGCCGCCGCAGCCGGTGCTGGTAATGATTGCCAGCCCGCAGGCCATCGCCTCCAGCACCACATTGGGGAACGGATCGTACAGCGTTGGCAACAGCAGCGCATCGGCAGCGTGATAAAACGGCTGAACGTCCTGCTGCACGCCCGCAAAGCGCAGGCGGTCGAGACAGTTAAGCTGGTTCGCCAGCTGCTGATAGCGCGCCAGCTGTTTGTCCTGGCCGACCACCACCAGGTAGCGATCGCTATTAGCGACCGCTTCGATAGCGGCCTTTAGCCCTTTGCGTTCGAAGCCGGAGCCGACGTAGATCATCACCGTGGCGTCCTGCGGCAGGTTGAGTCGCTGACGCGCGGCGTGACGCAGCGTGTCGCTGGCAGGCTGAAAACGCTGGCTATCAATGGCGTTGTGAATCACGTGGATTTTGCTGGCATCCAGCGCGAAGTGGCGCAAAATATCCTGCTTCACCATGTGCGAATTACAGATCACCGCTTTCAGCGAGAGCGCGTTGAACATCTCCGCTTCCGCCTGCAGCACATAGCGATGGTACGGGCTCAGGCTGGCGCTCAGCCGCTGCCACGGCGAAACAATGCGCGCGCGCTGCTCCAGCCATACGCGATGCACGCCGTCACCGGCGCGGAAAATATCGCAGCCGGCGATGCGCTCGTGGCTCTGTACGATATCGAACTTTTCCCGCTCCCAGCAGGCGCGCGCCGCGCGGGCAAAACCGCGTTCACGCGAAATGCGGCCGAATTTTGCCGGATTGCAGATGTGCAGGTGCCAGGCCGGGTTCGGCGTGCCCTGCCAGCTGCGGGTAATGATGTTGAGATCGAGCTGCTCGCCGTCCAGCGCTTCCAGCGCACGTGAGATAAAGCGCTCGGCACCGCCGTCCGGCCGGTATTTCTGCCGGACAATCGCCAGCCGTAACTTAGTCATGCAAAAGGCTCCTGGCGGCGGCAAGCACATCCTCAACCGGGATGGCAGACAGATAGCGCTGCTCGGTATTGGTATTGATCGAATCCGGTGACGGCAGCGGCGCATAGTCGCCCGCCCAGATAACGCGGTTATTGTCGCCCCACGGGCGCCAGTGCTGCAGCTTGGTCGGGCCGAACAGTGCCAGGCACGGCGTCTGCAGCGCCGCGGCCATGTGCATCGGTGCGGAATCGACGCCAATAAACAGCTGTGCCGCGTCGATCAGCGCCGCCAGCTGCGGCAGCGAGAGCTGGCCCGCCAGCGACACCACGTTCGGCGTGCGGCACAGCGACTGGATATGGGCGATCATCGCCAGCTCTTTCTGATCGGGCGCGGCGGTCAGCACCACGCTGCGACCATCAGCGGCCAGCGCATCAATCAGCTGCGCCACCTTTTCATCTTCCCAGCACTTAAAAACCCAGCGCGAGGTGGGCTGCAGCACCACAAACGGGCCGGTAATCGGCTGCTGAGCGAGGACGTCCTGCACTTTTTGCTGGTCGGCCGTGCTGAAATGCATGGAGGCTGTCGCCCCGGCGGTGGGAATGCCGAGCGGCTGCAGCGCCGTCATGTTTTGTTCCACGGTGTGCAGCTGATGGTGACGGTCGGTGGAAACCAGCTGGTTATGGCACCAGCGCCAGAACGCGTTGTCGCGCTTGCGGTACGCAAAGCCAATACGCACCGGCGCACCGGACAGGCCGGTAATAATGGCGCTGCGCCACTGGTCGGCCAGATTAATCACCACATCGTAATGGCAGGCGCGCACCGCCCGCACCAGCGCGACCTCATGGCGAAACTTCTGCCAGCCGCCTTCCTTTTTCCAGTTGCGATCGATGATATGCAGCTGACGGATCGCCGGATGCGCTTCCAGCATCGGGCGCGTCTCTTTATACAGCAGCACATCAATGTTGGCCTTCGGATAGCGCTGGCGCAGCGCATTGATGGCAGGCGTGGTCAGCAGCATATCGCCATGATGACGCAGCTTTATCAGCAAAATATTTTGCGGTGCAAAGTGGGCTGGAATCGGGCTTGCCATACTCAAATCATCTCAAAATTCAGTGAGCTGATTGTAGGGCAAACCCTGGAGGGGTTAAAGCCGCGGCGGGCGCTTATTTATTGCGCCAGCGATAAATGCGGCTCAGCCACAGCAGCAGCTGATACCACTGACGCGCGCCGCGCGCATTGCGCAGCATGCGTTTGTGCGTCTGGCTGCTAAACAGATCGGCGATCATTGCCTGGCGCGCTGCGGCGTCCGGTTCGCGCCGGATAGCGTGGCACACGCTGAGCGCTTCGCGGGTAATCTGCGCGTGGAAGCTCGGGTAAATCTTCACCTTGTGACGATAGCGCGTATTAATCTCTTCCAGCATGCGCGCGATTTTCAGGTAGTGACGCTGATAGTCGACGTTGTGCTGGCCGGTGCGCTTGCGGTTGCTGATCGACGCATCGTGCATGTAGTAGCGATACAGCACCCGATCGGTGTAGCGCACGCGCTGTACGTTGAGCATGAACTCAGTGGTCCACGGGATGTCCTGATGATGCAGACCGGGTTCAAACTGCAGATTAAGCTGTTCGATCAGCTCACGGCGGTAGATACCGAGCCACACGACGTGCAGGTAACGCCGGGTTTTCAGCGCCTTGTTGAGCCACTCCGGCCCGCTTAATACGCCGGTGCTGGTGAGGCGATCCCGCGGAATCATCGGCTTAATTGTCTGGCTGGCCTTGAAAAACCACTCGGCGTTGCACTGCGCAGCGTCCAGCCGATCGCGCTCCGCCATGTCGACCAGCGTCTGGTACATCGCCGGGTCCATGGTGTCGTCGGCGTCGGGAAAGCTGACATATTTACCCCGCGCCACGGCCAGCCCGGCATTGCGCGCACGCGACACGCCACCGTTCGGCTGATGAATCACCTGGATATGCGGGTACTGCTGCGCCAGCGCGTCGGCGCGCTCGCCGGAACCGTCGGTAGAGCCATCGTCAACAATGATGATCTCCAGCGACGTCAGGGTTTGTGCCAGCAATGCATTGATACAGCCGGTAAAGTCAGCACCAGCGTTAAACATCGGGATAATGAGACTGAGTAGCGGGGATGAGCTATCGGGCTGCGCTGTCATGTTCTTCGTTGTTCCGTCGCGCCAGGCGCTGCTGCTGCCGGGTGCGGATAAAATCATGGATATCATTTAGCTTGCGTTCATCCAGCTCGAACAGCTGTTCAACCGGATGGGCAAATTTGTATTGCGCAGCGAACACAAACGAGGAGGGCGCGATGTGGTTCGGGCCAATTAAGAGCACGTCACCCAGCGGCCTTTGCTCCTCTACGCAGCAGGGACCATAAATTAAAATCACCGGTACCTGTTGCGCGTCGGCAATATACACATTGCCGGAATCCGAGGCGATATAGAAATCCATCTCGTTAATGGCGGCAGGCAGCGCCTCGAGCGGAATTTTACCTACCAGACTCACCAGATTGTTTCGCTGACCGGCAACTTTAAACAACTCCTGAACGCGTGATTGTTCATTCGGTGCGCCGAATGCAAAAAAAGTGCAGGGGAGATCGCTCAGGTGGTCGAAAAGCCGACACCAGATTAACGGCGGAATGGTTTTGGCCTGATTTCCTGCCGTTACGCTAATACCAATACGGATGCCCGGCGCCTGCGTAATTTCCGCGGGCAGCGTTTCCGGTTGCCACAGTGGCAGGGTGGCATGTTTGGGATAACTCTCTTTGGTAAAAGAGCGATCGGCCAGTTTCAGGTAATTTTCCAGCGTTAAGGTATTTTTCTCGTGATAAACCACGCCGCTGGCCGTTAAATAAAACAGGCCCTGATAGCCTTTGCGCCGATAGCTGGAAAGAAATTGTTTGTTGCTGGCATTGCAGCAGGCGGCAATAAATAAATTGAGATTGGTGGGATGCAGCAAATAAATATTGTCGTAGCGATTGAGCAGCTGCCACACCAGTTTTATTTTTTTCATCAAACCGGAGCGATGATCTTCGATATACCAGATGTGCTCCAGCGTGGCGTCACGTTCAGCCAGCGGGGCGACACTATAGCTCAGCAGGGCATCGCTTTTTCCCAGGTGGGATAATAACGGCGTGATATTAATATAGTCGCCAATTTTAGCGGTCTGTATCACCAGATTTTTACCGGTGCGGCCATGAACAAACTTCATCACCCATTTGACCGGCGAAAAAAGAATAAACAGTAGTACGTACGTCAAGTAGTCATCCCCATGATTCGGTCACACCGTCATGGGGGACCTGTTAACCTGAAACGTGCTGCGTGGTTGAAAATGACGTCTCCGCCACCTGAATAAGCTGCAGGTATTGCTGGCAAACAACGCTCAAACTATAAATGCTTAAGTCCAGATGTTGCAACCTGGGGGGAGTTGTATAAATTTCTCGCATTTTTTCTGCCAGCGATGTTGCATTCATCTCTGCCAGACCGCGTGACAGTTCGCCGGTGAGGATCGAAACAGGACCGCCCGGACAGCGCGTACTGACCACCGGGGTGCCGCAGCTCAGGGCTTCGACCAGCACATTACCAAAACCTTCACTGTCGGAGCTGACCACCAGCAGGCGCGCGTGCCGTATCCAGGGATACGGGTTGCGCTGAAAACCCTCGAAGCGCACGCGCTCCGCAATGCCTGAATTCTGCGCCTGCTCACGCAATTTTTGCGTTATTTTTTCGCTTCCCTGTCCCAGCAAAACCAGCGGCGCGGTGATGCCACTCAGGGCATAGGCTTCAAGCAGGCGGTCATGGCGTTTGGTTTCATGGAAGCGTCCCACATGCACCAGGAAATCGGTGCCGGCTAACGGGCAGGGTTCAGCGGCCAGCCGGGCGAGGCTGTCAAAATCGAAAGGATTGGCGATCACTTTGGCCTGGCGGGGTTGTACGCCAATGTTTTGCACCATATCGTCGATGACGTACTGCGAAACCCCGACGATTTGGCGATCCTGATAAACGTGACGGATTTTCAGCCGCTTCAGCCACAGCGAGAAGCCGGTTTTACGTGCCAGATACGAAGCAGAAAACACGCCGTGCAGACAGAACCAGGTCCTGTCTCCGTCGAGCGCAGGCGTTTGCCTGACAATGCGGTCAGTTTTATGCAGATGAGAGAGGATCAGATCAAATTTGCCGTGCCGCGCTTCACTGTCGCGCACCGCACGATCCAGCAGGCGCGCGCGGCGCCATGTTTCTGTCAGCTTGCGCCACGGGTGGTTACAGCGATCAAGAATCACCTGGTAATCCACGCCAGCCGGAATGGGGTAATCACATACCTTCCGCAATGAGAAGATCGAAACCTGGTGTCCCTGACTGAGGAAGCCCCCCGCCAGAGTCAGTACGACTTTTTCGGCGCCGCCGCCCGGCAGGCCATCAATCACCATTAAAATGCGTTTCGACAAAATTTTTTACCCCTACATGCCAGTCTGCTGTAAAGACTTAGCTGCTATCATTCCCGGTGCTATCAGGACTTAATATAAGAAAATTCAATTAATTATTTTTATGGCCAGGTAATTTTACACGAACGTGCGCTCGGTTAATTGCTAAAATTCAGGCCAGTGAAGAGTTTAAATTATTCTAGTTTAACTAATCTTATACCGCTATCGACTTCACCCTGAACCCGCATGGGAAAAGTTTGCGCCCGTCAGGAGCGTTGCGTACCATAGCGATTATAACACTGTAATTCACCGGATAAGTTATGGAAAAACCTGCCTTTTTAATTACCCTTGATACCGAAGGGGATAACCTGTGGCGCAATCGCAGCGGCAAGGTCACTACCCATAACGTCCGGTTTTTACCGCGCTTCCAGGCGCTGTGTGAGAAATACGGTTTTAAACCGACCTGGCTGACCAACTATGAGATGGCCAGTGACCCGGCTTATGTCGAGTTCGGGCGCGATCTGCTGGCGCGCGGTCAGGGCGAAATCGGTATGCATTTACATGCCTGGTACAGTCCACCTGAATATGCGCTGACCGACGATGAGTGGCGTTATCAACCTTATCTGATCGAATATCCGGAAAACGTCCTGCGCGATAAAGTCGCCTATATGACCGATCTGCTGGAGAACGCTTTTCAGCGTAAAATGACCAGTCACCGCGCCGGCCGCTGGGCATTTAATGAAGTGTACGCCCGCGCCTTGATCGATCAGGGCTATCTGGTTGACTGCTCGGTTACGCCGCGCGTGAGCTGGCGTAATGCGCAGGGTGCACCGCAGGGACAGGGCGGAACGGATTACAGCCATTTTCCCGATCGTGCTTATTTCCTTGATCAACAGGATATTTCCAGGCCGGGCGACAGTCCGCTGCTGGAACTGCCAATGAGCATTCAGTATCGCTATGGCGCGTTCACCAATCAGCTCAAAAAAGTGTGGAATGGTATCCGCGGCAGACAGCGTGGACCTTCAGTGAACTGGCTGCGTCCGGTGGGGGGAAATCTGGCCCAGATGAAACAGGTGGCAGAACAGACGCTCGCACAGGGCAACGACTATGTGGAGTTCATGCTGCATTCATCCGAGTTTATGCCAGATGGCAGCCCCACGTTTAAAACGGAGGCTGATATTGAACGCCTGTATGACGATCTGGAAGGCCTGTTCAGCTGGCTGGCGACCCGGACGCAGGGCATGACGCTCACGGAGTTTGCCCGGCTGAAGCAACAGCAGCGCTAAGCCGCCCAATCGCGTTACAGCGCGATCTCAGCCAGCATGGCCATCACGTCGTCAGGCTGAATGTCTGCCATGCTGCTGCTGCCCTGCGCGGGCCGTAACGCATGCTGATTCCTGCCGTAGCCACCAATCAGACCTGGGTCAGTCGGGCCGAACAGGGTGATGTTGGGGCGATCCAGCGCGGCGGTCAGATGGCTCAAACCGGTATCCACCGAGACCACCGCACGGGCGCCCGCCAGCTGCTGCGCCACCTGCTCCAGCGTCAGCTTCGGCAACACCTCTGCATGATCAAACCCTGCTGCCAGCCGCTGCGCGCGCTGGTGCTCGTGTTCGGCGCCCCACGGCAGCCTGACGCGCAGGCCAGTGGGCTGAACCCGCGCGATGAGCTGACGCCAGTGATCTTCCGGCCAGTGTTTGTTATCGCGCGTTGTGGCGTGCAGAAACACCAGATACGGTTGGCTATCCTGCGGTTGTGCCGCGAGAAAATGACCGGCAATCGCATAGTCGCCCTGCGTGGCCGGTTTTTCATAGCCCAGACTTTTGGCGAACAGTTCGCGCGTGCGTTCCACGGCGTGCTGCTGCTTACCAATCTCATGACGCTTGTCATACCACCAGCTGGCGAACGGTTCACGTGCGCTGCGGCTGTCCTGACCATGTTTGATGCCTTTGGCGAGGCGCGTCACCAGCGCGGCGCTTTTAATCAGCCCCTGGGCATCAATCACCACGTCGTACTGACGTGACTGCAGCTCGCGTTTGAATTGCACGCGCTCTTCGCGCTGCTGGCTGCCAAACCAGTGTTTGCGCCAGCGACGAATCGCCACCGGCAGGACTTTGTCGACGGCCGGATGCCAGCCAGGAATTTGCGCAAAATTCTCTTCCACCACCCAGTCGAAGCGAATGCCGGGAATCGCCTGCATCGCATCGGTCAGCGCCGGCAACGTGTGCAGCACATCACCCATCGACGAGGTTTTAACAATCAAAACGTGCATGGTTACTCCTGCACCGGATGCAGTAACTCATTGAGTTCCTGATGCACGCGTGCCGGTTGAATATCAATCAGGCTCTGGTGATAGCCCTCTGCGGCATCGCCTTTGCGCACTTTGTGGTAGCCGGTAATCAGGCGAATGATGCGCGCCTGATGGGACAGCGGCGGCGTGAAGTCCGGGCTGCTCGGGCCATACAGCGCCACCAGCGGCCGGTTGAGCGCGGCGGCAATGTGCATCAGTCCGGAATCATTGCTGACGACCGCAGCACAGTGGGCGATCAGAATCACCGCCTGCTCCAGCTGCGTTTCGCCCGCCAGATTGCGGCAGTGCGCGCGTGCCGTGTCCGGCAGCGCCTGCAGGATCGCCTCGCCGGTTTCCCGATCTTTAGCCGAGCCAAACAGCAGCACCTGATAGCCTTCAGTAATCAGCTGTGCCGCCAGCGCGGCGTAGTGATAGTGTGGCCAGCGCTTCGCGGGACCAAATTCGGCACCGGGGCAGAAGCCGATGGCCGGGCGATCGGCCGACAGCGCAAACTGCGCCGCGGTCATGCGTTTTTCATCGTCGTCGACGCGCAGCTGCGGCCACAACAGCGGCTGCGGCAACTGTGCTGCCGCCGCAACCGGCTGGTCATAGCCCAGCGCCACATAGCGCTCCACCATTAAGGGAAACGCGGCTTTGTCCAGCACCCGCACGTCATTCAGCACGCCATAGCGCATTTCGCCGCGCCAGCCGATGCGGCGTTTGATGCCGGCAAAAAACGGCACCAGCGCCGATTTAAACGAGTTTGGCAGCACATAGGCGCGATCGTAACCGCTGGCCCGCAGCGCTTTGCCCAGGCGACGGCGCTCACCCAGCGCCAGCGCACCGTGGCCAAGCGGCATCGCCAGCGCCTGATTCACTTCCGGCATGCGTGACAGCAGCGGCCGGCACCAGGCCGGCGCCATCACATCAATTACCGCCTCAGGGTGCGCCTGTTTCAGCGTGCGATAGAGACTTTGCGACATCATCATATCGCCGACCCAGGAGGGGCCAATAACCAGAATTTTCATCGCCGGTGCCGGTTTCCTTATGCGTGACGGTTCAGCCAGGCCATGTATTCGCCCACGCCCTGCGCAACGGTTTTAAACGGTTTGTCATAGCCCGCGGCGCGCAGTTTGCTGAGATCCGCCTGCGTAAAGGCCTGGTAGCGCCCTTTCAGTTTGTCCGGGAACGGGATGTATTCGATCTGGCCTTGCTGGTGGAACTTCAGCACCGCATCCGCCACTTCCTGGAAAGATTCGGCGCGGCCGGTACCACAGTTATAGATGCCAGATACGCCGTTTTCCCAGCACCACAGATTGACTGCCACCACATCATCGACGTGGATGAAGTCACGACGGAAGCTGTCGCTGCCCTCGAACAGCTTAGGATTTTCACCGTTGCTGATCTGCGTATTGAGGTGGAACGCGACGCTCGCCATGCTGCCTTTATGGCCTTCACGCGGCCCGTATACGTTGAAATAGCGGAAGCCGCACACTGGCGAATCTGCTTCCGGCAGAATCTGGCGGACATAGTGGTCGAACAGCATTTTTGAGTAGCCGTACACGTTAAGCGGCTGCTCGTACTGGCGCTCTTCAATGAAGTTCTCGTTACGCCCGCCGTAGGTGGCGGCCGATGAGGCATACAGGAACGGAATTTCACGTTCGAGGCAGAAGTGCAGCAGATCTTTTGAGTACTGATAGTTGTTGTCCATCATGTACTTACCGTCCCACTCGGTGGTGGCTGAACAGGCACCTTCATGGAACACCGCTTCAATCGGACCCAGATCTTCACCCGACATGATGTAGGTGAGGAACTCCTCTTTATCCATGTAATCCGCGATGTCCAGATCCGCGAGATTCACGAATTTGGTGCCATCTTTCAGATTATCCACCACCAGGATATCGGTATGACCGCGATCGTTGAGCGCTTTCACAATGTTGCTGCCAATCATGCCCGCGCCGCCGGTTACGATAATCATATGCTTTGCCTTTAAACAGTTGGGGTGAAACAGGAGGTTTCACGCACGAATACCTAACATCATAACATTTCAGCCCGATGCGGACAGCCAGATGACGCCGATCGCGCTGCACAAATCCTGCGCGCCGCGTGAACTATGCTGCAAAACGGAGATTTCCCTGGCTGAATTGTCGTCCATTCGCTTTTCGATCAGTAATATGTGCCAAAATTTTGCTATCTGAGGAGCAGAATCATGTCCGATCAGTTCTATTCACAAATCCGGCAACAGCTTGAGACAACGCGGCAGGACGGATTGTTCAAACAGGAGCGCACCCTGACCTCGGCGCAGCAGGCGGAAATCAACGTCGCCAATAGCCCGCCGGTGATTAACTTCTGCGCCAATAACTATCTCGGCCTTGCGAACCACCCGGCGCTGATTCAGGCCGCCAAAGACGGCATGGACACGCATGGTTTCGGCATGGCGTCGGTGCGTTTTATCTGCGGCACGCAGGACAGCCATCAGCTGCTGGAGCGCCGGCTGGCGGAGTTCCTCGGCATGGAAGAGGCCATCCTGTTCTCCTCATGCTTCGACGCCAACGGCGGGCTGTTTGAGACCCTGCTGGGCGCGGAAGACGCGATTATCTCGGATGCGCTCAACCATGCGTCGATCATCGACGGCATCCGCCTGTGCAAAGCCCAGCGCTATCGTTACGCCAACAATGATATGGCTGAACTGCGCGCGCGCCTGCAGGAGGCCCGCGACAAGGGGGCGCGCCATCTGCTGATTGCCACCGACGGCGTGTTCTCCATGGATGGCGTGATCGCTAACCTGCAGGGCATTTGCGACCTGGCCGATGAGTTTAATGCGCTGGTGATGGTGGATGACTCGCACGCGGTAGGCTTTGTCGGCGCAAGCGGACGCGGCACGCATGAATACTGCGGCGTGATGGATCGCGTGGATATTCTGACCGGTACGCTGGGTAAAGCGCTGGGTGGCGCGTCCGGCGGTTACGTGGCGGCAAAACGCGAGGTGGTTGAATGGCTGCGTCAGCGCTCGCGCCCTTATCTGTTCTCTAACTCGCTGGCACCGGCGATTGTGGCCGCGTCGCTGCGCGTGCTGGATCTGCTGAACGAAGGCGATGGCCTGCGGCAGCGGCTGTGGGAGAACGCCCGCTTCTTCCGGGAAAAAATGACCGCCGCTGGCTTTACGCTGGCCGGTGCCGATCACGCCATCATTCCGGTAATGCTGGGCGATGCCAAAGTGGCGCAGCAGTTTGCCAGCCTGCTCCAGCAGGAGGGCATCTACGTTACCGGCTTCTTCTATCCGGTGGTGCCGCAGGGCCAGGCGCGCATTCGCACGCAGATTTCTGCCGGCCACACTCAGGCGCAACTGGAGCACGCGGTGGCGGCCTTCACGCGCATCGGACATCAGTTAGGGGTTATCACTGCAGGAGCCAACGGATGAAAGCACTGGCTAAACTGAAAGCGGAAGAGGGGATCTGGATGGTGCACGACGCGCCGGTGCCGGAGCCCGGTCATAACGATCTGCTGATTAAAATCCGCAAAACCGCCATCTGTGGCACCGATGTGCATATCTATAACTGGGACGACTGGTCGCGCAAAACCATTCCGGTGCCGATGATCACCGGCCACGAATACGTGGGCGAAGTGGTCGGTATCGGTCAGGAAGTGAAGGGTTTCGCCATTGGCGATCGCGTATCTGGCGAAGGTCACATCACCTGTGGCCACTGCCGCAACTGTCGCGCCGGCCGTACCCATTTATGCCGTAATACCGTGGGTGTCGGGGTTAATCGTCAGGGCTGCTTCGCTGAATATCTGGTGATCCCGGCGTTTAACGCCTTCAAAATTCCCGACAATATTTCCGACGAGCTGGCGGCGATTTTCGATCCGTTCGGTAACGCGGTGCATACCGCGCTCTCGTTTGATTTGGTGGGAGAAGATGTGCTTATCTCCGGTGCCGGACCGATTGGCATTATGGCGGCAGCGGTGTGTAAGCACGTCGGCGCGCGAAACGTGGTGATCACTGACATCAATGAGTATCGCCTCGGGCTGGCGCGTGAAATGGGCGTGACGCGCGCGGTCAACGTGGCGCAGCAGAATCTGCGTGAGGTGATGACGGAACTGGGCATGACCGAAGGCTTTGATGTCGGACTGGAGATGTCCGGCGCGCCGCCGGCGTTTCGTACCCTGCTGGAGACCATGAATCACGGCGGACGCATTGCACTGCTGGGCATTCCGCCGGGTGAGATGTCGATTGACTGGAATCAGGTTATCTTCAAGGGGCTGTTTATCAAGGGGATTTACGGCCGTGAGATGTTTGAAACCTGGTACAAAATGGCCGCGCTGATTCAGTCCGGCCTCGATCTGACGCCAATCATCACGCATCGCTATCACATCGACGACTTCCAGCAGGGCTTCGACGAGATGCGTTCCGGGCGTTCAGGCAAAGTGGTGCTGAGCTGGGATTAAACGACACACCGGCCTGCGGGCCGGTGACGCTCAGGATTGCTGTTTTTCCGCATCGGTCAGGTAACGCACCTTACGCGTGTAGTCCTGGCCTTTGAAGCTCAGCGGCTGGTGCGGATCCTGCAAATATTTTTGCCATTCGCTCAAGGGGAAGCCGCCATGCGCGCCAATCACCTGCGGTGGAATCACGGCCGACTGACCGCCAATGCGTTTCGACACCGGCCAGTTAGCCCATTCGCCCAGATTGACCGTGCGGATATCCAGCAGGTCGAGCAGGGCGGCGAGTGGCGGCTGATCGGTCGGCGGCTGGTCGTCGTTCATTAATTCCCAGGTATCATTAAATAACGTCAGCCACAGCGGGCAAATACGCTGCCATGTGCGACGGGAGGCCGCCAGGTAGGCGCTATTTACGTGATCCTGCAAATAAGGGCGAATGGTGTGATGGTAATAGGCCGGAATATGTTCTTTCGGCGCGCCGTCCAGTTTGGCGATCATTTTGCCTTGACGGAAGCTGCTATACAGATGATGCTCACGCATCGCAATATCCGGCGTTTTTAATAAATTGAGATCGGAATCGATCATCAATATACCTTCACCGGTCGCCTGCAAGGGGGCCTGAAGTTTAATCAGGCGGCTGCGGTAGATCTGTTTATAACGGTAGTTTTCTTCACGAAACGGCACCTCCAGCGTCACCACGCGCACGCGTGCCGGCAGCGGCGGAAAAGCGCTGGAAGGCTGATCGCTGACGATGACAATTTCGCTGATGGTGTCGGCGCAGCGGCTGGCAAAATAAGCGCTGAGCACCGCTTCTTCAATGTAATCAGCGCCGGTACAGGGGATGACCACGGAACTGACGGCAATGGTGCCCTGCGCATCCGCCTGCGTGGCGGGAATGTTGTGGCGCGAGAGAATATAGCGACGGTGTTTATTTAAAAAATCAAACATGCTTTTTTCTCTCCATGACGTTTTCCAGAATGTTTTCCACGCCCGATACGTAATGTTCAATGCTGTAGCGCTCGCGCACCCGGGCGGCGGCGGCGGCGATTAAACGCTGGCGCAGTGCAGTATCCTGCCACAGCGCGCTAAGATGCTGGCTAAGCTGTTGCGTATTGCCATAGTCAAACAGTAAACCGGTCTCGCCGTGTTGAATTAATTCCGACGTACCGACGACATTCGAACCTATCACCGCCGTATTCACCAGCATCGCTTCCAGCACCACGCGCGGCAGCCCTTCACTGACTGAGGCGAGAATAAACGTATCGAATGCCGCCAGATAATCCAGTGCGTTATTTTGAAAGCCGGTAAAAATAACCTGCGCGGCAATCCCTTCTTTTTGTGCCAGCTGCTGTAAGTGCTGCTGCTCCGGGCCGGCACCGACGATCACCATTTTCCATTTAGCGGCAGGATGCGCGCGGCTGAATGCACCCAGCGCCTGCAAAATATGATGGTTGGATTTACGCGCAATCAGGGAACCGATGGAGCCGAAAATAAAGGTATCCGCGGGATAATCAAAGCGCTGACGCACCGCCTCACGCACCGGCAGCGGCTGATGAATATCGATAGCGTTGGATACGGTAAAGCAGCGCTGCGCATCAACACCGCTTTCGCTTAAGGTGCGGTGTACGCCCTGTGACACGGCAATCACCGCATCACAATGCCGATTAATCATGTTGACCAGCGCATTATTGAGTAACGGGTCAATGCGGCAGTGCTGAATTAACGCCACGTGAGTCTGTTCAGCGGCGAGATAGCCTTCAACGTTGGTGCTGGGCTGATTATTCATGTACAGCGCATCATAGCCACCGTCGCGTAAAATCGTCGCGATTTGGCGGGCGTTAGGCTGCATGCGCCACTGGCGATCGATGTGGTCGATGGCGCTTTTTTTCACCGCGCGGTTAAAAAACAGCAGGGTGCGCAGCAACTCTTTGGTGACTTTTGCCCAGAGCGGCTGGCGGCGCTGCGCAATAAATATCACCGGAATGCCGATCGCGTCTAATACCGAGGCAATCGTCTCCTGATTGCCACGCGCATAATTCTGATAAAAACAGCAGGTGATAGCGAAACGCTGGCGATCGATGCGCTTGAGTAATTCCAGCATGCTGTTGGTGCCGCCGCCCCATTCGCGCCCGGTATCCAGCAGCAGAATTTTCTTTCTGGTTGACGTCATCTGTTCCGATATCCTTGCGCGGAAAAGGTGTGGCGTTAAATAAGGCGCAGCACGCTGCGCCTGATAATCAGAATAGCTGTTTAAGCGACTGCACGAGTGGACTGCCGGTAATGCTCTCTGTCACCACCTCCACCGCACGACTCTGCGGTACGGCAGGCAGCGGCTGTGCAGGCTTACACATGCCAGGCGCACGGAACACCGGGGTGCGCGGTTTCACCGGCGTGCTGGCCGGCTGCGTAGCGCCCTGGCGCAGCGGTTCATTGAGCAACTGGCTGGGGCGGACGAGGGTGATATCGCCCGGCAGCGTCGGCAACATCTGCTGCAACACCCGTACCGTGGTGGGATGCGGATGGCCAATAGCGATGGCGTAGCCATCACGCTGTGCCAGCTTCACTGCGCGGGTGAACTGGGTGCGAATCGCCGCTTCATTCTGGCTGTCGTCGAGGAATACGCGCCGCTTCAGGACTTTGACCTGCGTGCCCTGCGCGGCCGGGACCGACTGGCTGTTGCCAATGGTCATGCTATCGAGGAAGTAGTAGTTGTAGTGATTAAGCACCTGCATCACTTTCTGCATGCCGGGCAGGCTGGAGGTCATTTTGCTGCCCATATGGTTGTTCAGGCCAACCGCATACGGCACTTTGTTGCTGGCGTCACGCACGATGCGCGCGATCTCTTCGCTGCTCATCTCCGGCGTCAGCGTGTCCTTCTCCAGCGGCTGTTTGCTCAGCGGTGCCATCGGCAGGTGAATCAGCACTTCATGACCGCCCTGATGCGCTTTGGTTGCCATATCACGCGCATGAGGCGCGTTGGGTAGCACCGCCACAGAAATCGCGGCGGGCATCTGCAGCACTTTATTCTCTTCAGTCGGGCGGTAGCCGAAGTCGTCAATGACGATAGCCAGTTTTCCCGCATGGGCGGCAAAGGTGAAAAACAGCCCGCACAGGGCGGCGCTAAGCTTTTGGGACTGAAACAACACTTATCTTCCTAACCACGGCTGTGGGTTGACGGCCTGTCCCTGACGACGAATTTCAAAGTAGAGCGAGGGCGTGCCGCGGCCGCCGCTGGTGCCCACGAGGGCGATAGGCTGTCCTGCCTTCACCTGCGCACCGACGCTCACCAACGCGCTCTGATTGTAGCCATAAAGGCTCATATCGCCTTTACCGTGTTCGACGACCACTACCAGACCGTAGCCTTGCAGCCAGTCGGCCATCAGCACGCGACCATCAGCAATGGCTTTGACTTCAGTGCCTTCCGGGGCATCAATCACCAGCCCTTTCCAGCGCAGTTCGCCCTGCATTGCTTCACCAAAGCGATGTTCAATGCGACCGCGCACTGGCCAGATAGCCTGTCCGCCCGGCCGGCCAAGGCCGCCGGTGCGCGCCATCAGCTCGCGCTCGCTTTGCGTAGGGGAATAGCTGGAGCCTTTGGCTTTTGCCTGGGCCTGACGCTGGCGCACTTTTTCCGCCTCGCGCGCTTCGCGTTGCGCCCGTTCGCGCGCCTCACGTTCGGCTTTGGCGATTTTGTCCTGCAGGCGGCTTTCGTTCTGGCGCATCTCGACCAGATCGGCCTGGTCTTTTTCCAGCGCGCTCTCCAGTGCGGACAGTGTTTTTTTGCGTGCGGCGCTGGCGGTTTCCAGCTTGTTCTGTTGCGTCTGCTGCTGCGCTAACAGCGACTTTTGCTGCTCCTGCTTGCCCTGCAGCGCCTGACGCTGCTGCGCCAGCTCCTGCTGAGTCTGCTTAAGCTCGTCGATGTTTTTCTGCCGGGCAGCATTGAGGTAGCCAAAATAGGCCAGAATGCGTTCGCTGCGCTGTGCTTCTTCACCGCCGAGCAGCAGCTGCACGCCGTTGTGCTGGCCCTGACGAAACGCGGCATCCAGCTGCTGCGCCAGCAGTTTTTCCTGCTGCGCCTGCTGCTTTTCCAGCCGGGCAATGGCGGCGGTGGTTTGGGCGATTTCGCCGTTCAGCGCGCTCAGGCTGTTGCGGGTTTCACGCAGCTGGCGACTGGCCTGGGCAATCACTTTTTCCTGACTCTGCAGCTGATCCAGCAGCTTACTGCGCTGCAGCTTCTGCGCTTTAACGCTTTTCTCTTTTTCGGCGATGTCCTGCTGAATGGACTTTAGCTGCGTTTTGCTGTCATCGGCGCTATGCGCGGCGACGGGCAACAGCAACGCACCCGCACAAAGCAGGCTGAGGGAGATATCGGACCAGCGAAATGACAACGGAGATGCCGGGTCGTTGTAACGGGTCCTTGTGTGTGTAACGGTCGCTTTTCCCTTCATAGTCGATAATTATTCCACGATGAACAGCCGCTTACCAGTTATCCCGGCCGGGTTTTGCTTTACGAAAGATGTCGGCCACAGCTTACCGGGATAAAGATTGTCTCAATTTTGCGATTAGAACACTTTTTTTGGAAAATGACGCACAAATCGTAACTCTGCCCGCTTCGCGACTGTACATGCGAAGTGGCGCAGGTATACTCAGAACCCTTGTTTTAGCTTATTAGCCCCGGTCTGGAGTCGTTACCCCTCATGCAAGAAATTATGCAGTTTGCAAGCAATCACCCCATCCTTAGTCTGGCATGGGTCGCTTTACTTATTCTGGTGATTGTAACCACCGTTAAAGGTATGTTCTCTAAGGTAAAAACCATCAGCCGTGGTGAAGCAACCCACCTGATCAACAAAGAGGACGCGGTGGTGGTAGACGTTCGTTCACGCGACGACTATCGCAAAGGACACATTTCAGGGGCTATTAACATCGCCGCAGCCGATATCAAAAAAGGCAGCTTCGGCGAGCTGGAAAAGCACAAGTCGCAGCCCATAATTGTGGTATGTGCCACCGGCCAGAGCGCCGCAGAACCGGCAGCCACCCTTAGCGCAGCGGGTTTTGACAAAGTGACCGTGCTGAAAGATGGTGTGAGCGGCTGGAGTGGCGAAAACCTGCCGCTGGTTCGCGGTAAATAACTTCCTGAGGTATCACCGCATGGCTAATGTTGAGATTTACACCAAAGTGACCTGTCCTTACTGCCACCGGGCGAAGGCGTTGCTGGATCAAAAAGGCGTGTCATACCAGGAGATTCCCATTGATGGGGACGCGGTAAAGCGCGAAGAGATGATCAAACGCAGCGGCCGCACCACGGTGCCACAGATCTTTATTGACGCGCAGCACATTGGCGGCTGTGACGATCTCTACGCGCTGGACGGGCGTCAGGGACTCGATCCCTTGCTCCGCGCATAACATTTTCGACCGACAATTTTCACTTAAAGGATTCAGTAACATGTCAGAGCATAGCAGCAACGAAATGCAGTTCCAGATTCAACGCGTTTACACCAAAGACGTCTCATTTGAAGCGCCAAACGCACCTCAGGTTTTCCAGAAAGAGTGGGAACCGGAAGTGAAGCTGGATCTGGACACCGCCTCTTCTCAGCTGGCGGATGAAGTGTATGAAGTCGTGCTGCGCGTTACTGTCACCGCCACCGTGGGCGAAGACACCGCGTTCCTGTGCGAAGTACAGCAGGCCGGTATCTTCACCATCAGCGGTATCGAAGGCACGCAGATGGCACATTGCCTCGGCGCTTACTGCCCGAACATTCTGTTCCCGTATGCGCGTGAATGTGTCACCAGCCTGGTGTCACGCGGTACCTTCCCTCAGCTCAATCTGGCGCCGGTCAACTTTGATGCGCTGTTCATGAATTATCTGCAGCAGCAGGGTGAAGGCGAAGCGCCACGTCAGGATGCCTGATGACTACACTCAACGCTTCGATTAGCGTCATCGGTGCCGGCTCGTACGGCACCGCACTGGCCATTACGCTGGCCCGTAATGGCCACCCGGTGCTGCTGTGGGGCCACAATCCGCAAAGCGTGGCGCAGCTGCAGGCTGACCGATGTAATACCGCTTTCCTGCCCGATGTTCCCTTCCCCGATAATCTCGTTCCTGAAGCCGATCTGGCCCGCGTCGTCAGCGCCAGCCGCGATCTGCTGGTGGTAGTGCCAAGCCATGTGTTCGGCGACGTGCTGATGCAGCTTAAACCGCTGCTGCGTGCCGACTCACGCATTGTCTGGGCGACCAAAGGACTGGAAAAAGAGACCGGACGGCTGCTGCAGGATGTGGCGCGCGAAATCCTCGGCGACAGCATTCCGCTGGCGGTGATTTCCGGCCCGACCTTTGCCAAAGAGCTGGCGGCCGGTTTGCCGACGGCGATTGCGCTGGCGGCCACTGACGCGCAGTTTGCCGACGATCTGCAGCAAAAGCTGCACTGCGGCAAAAGCTTCCGCGTTTACAACAATCCGGACTTCATCGGCGTGCAACTGGGCGGCGCAGTGAAAAACGTCATTGCGATTGGTGCCGGGATCTCCGACGGCATTGGCTTTGGTGCCAATGCGCGTACGGCACTCATCACCCGCGGTCTGGCGGAGATGAGCCGTCTCGGTGCTGCGCTGGGTGCCGATCCGACGACCTTTATGGGCATGGCGGGTCTTGGCGATCTGGTGCTGACCTGTACCGATAATCAGTCGCGCAACCGCCGTTTCGGCATGATGCTGGGGCAGGGCGAAAGCGTGGATGAGGCGCAACGCATTATCGGACAAGTTGTAGAAGGCTACAGAAATACCAAAGAAGTCAAAGCATTAGCTGCTCGTGTGGGCGTGGAAATGCCAATAACCGAGCAAATTTATCAGGTATTATATTGCGAAAAATCGGCGCGAGAGGCAGCATTGAGCCTGCTTGGTCGTACAAGGAAGGACGAAAACAGTCAAAGCTAAAGCAGGACGCTTAAGCATTATCACCTGTAGCGCCTAATCGGGCGCTTTTTTATCGGGAGCAAACAGCAATGTCGTCTGAAGAGTTAGAACTGGTCTGGAACCATATCAAAGCCGAAGCCAGAGCGCTGGCCGATTGTGAACCGATGCTGGCCAGTTTTTACCATGCGACCTTGCTCAAGCACGAAAATCTCGGCAGCGCGCTCAGCTACATGCTGGCTAACAAGCTCGCTAACCCGATCATGCCCGCTATTGCCATACGCGAAATTGTTGAAGAAGCCTATCGTCAGGATCCTGAGATGATTGTCTCGGCCGCGTACGATATTCAGGCAGTGCGTCAGCGCGATCCGGCGGTCGACAAATATTCCACGCCGTTACTCTATCTGAAGGGCTTCCACGCGCTGCAGGCGTACCGTATTGGCCACTGGCTGTGGAAAGAGGGACGGCGCGCGCTGGCGGTGTATCTGCAAAACGAAATCTCGGTCTCATTCGCCGTGGATATTCATCCGGCGGCGCGCATCGGGCGTGGCATCATGCTGGATCACGCCACCGGCATCGTAATTGGTGAAACGGCTGTGGTGGAAAATGACGTCTCCATTCTGCAGTCGGTCACGCTGGGCGGTACCGGTAAAACCAGCGGCGATCGCCATCCGAAGATCCGTGAAGGGGTGATGATTGGCGCGGGGGCCAAAATCCTTGGCAATATTGAAGTCGGGCGCGGTGCCAAAATCGGTGCCGGTTCGGTGGTGTTGCAGCCGGTGCCGCCCCATACCACGGCGGCCGGCGTGCCGGCGCGCATTGTCGGCAAACCAGCCAGCGACAAACCGTCGATGGATATGGATCAGCACTTCACCGGCGCCGGGTTTGAGTACGGCGACGGCATCTAGCCTTTGATCAGCGCGCCCGCATAATCCAGCTGGCCCCACGCCTCATACACCACCACTGAAACCGCATTCGACAGGTTCATGCTGCGGCTCTCCGCGCGCATCGGAATGCGGATCTTCTGTTCTGCCGGCAACGCATTAAGAATTTCTGGTGGTAAGCCACGGCTCTCCGGGCCAAACAGCAGATAGTCGCCCGGCTGATAGCTGACGGCGCTGTGCGCCGGTGTGCCTTTGGTGGTCAGCGCGAATAAGCGCTGTGGCGCTTCTGCCGCCAGAAAAGCAGCGTAGCTGGCGTGCTTTTTCAGCGCGGTATATTCATGGTAATCCAGTCCGGCGCGGCGCAGGCGTTTATCATCCCAGGCGAAGCCTAACGGCTCAATCAGGTGCAGCTGAAAGCCGGTATTGGCGCACAGGCGGATGATATTGCCGGTATTTGGCGGGATTTCAGGTTCAAATAAGACGATGTTTAGCATAAGGCCCCCGGAAACGAGGGCCGCAGCATAGCAAATTATTGCCGGGCGGAGTACAGCGGCAGCCACAGCGTCAGGCGCAGACCGCCTAACGGGCTGTCATCGGCTTTCACCCAGCCGCGGTGCTGTTGCACGGCGGTTTCGACAATCGCCAGCCCGAGCCCGGTGCCGCCGGATTCACGGTCACGCGCTTCATCGGTGCGGTAGAACGGACGGAAAATCTGCTCGCGATCTTCCGGGCTGACGCCGGGACCGTCGTCGTCCACGTGCACGGTAATGCCCTGAATATCCACCGCAAAGCTAACGCTGATGTGCGTGTGTGAATAGCGCAGCGCGTTACGCACAATGTTCTCCAGCGCGCTTTCCAGCGCATGCGGGTTGCCGTACAGCGGCCATGGACCGGGCGGATAGGGCACGTCCATGGTTTTACCCATCTGCTCCGCTTCGAATTTGGCATCTTCCAGCACGCCATTCCACAGCTGGTTGGCCTTCATCGCTTCGCTCACCAGCGCGTTCTTGTGCTGGGTGCGCGACAGTACCAGCAAGTCGTTGATCATGCCGTCCAGACGCTGCGCTTCGGTCTCAATGCGCTCCAGCTCTTTGCCTTCGCCATGACGCCGGCGCAGTAGCGCCGTCGCCAGCTGCAGACGCGTCAGCGGCGTGCGTAATTCATGGCTGATATCCGACAGCAGACGCTGCTGTGCCGTCATCATGCGTTCGAGCGCGCTCACCATCTGGTTGAAACTGGAGCCGGCAGCGAGAAATTCTTGCGGGCCCGATTCCAGTTCCGGATGCTGACGCAAATTTCCGCTCGCCACTTCATCCGCGGCATGTTTTAGTTTGCGTGCCGGACGCGCCAGGCTCCACGCCAGCCACAGCAGCAGCGGTGAGCTGATTAACATCGTGACGATGAGCAGCAGCAGAGGACGGTCAAACAGCAGGTTGACGAAATCGAGCTGGGAACTGGTGGCGGGACGGATCAGATACAGCTGGTAATTGTCTTCGCCGTCGCGCACCGCGAAGGGACCGACCATCTCGACGCGGCCGTACTTTTTCTTCTGCGGATGATCGGCATTATCAGACTGGCCGATAAAGTTGCGGATCACCTGCATTTCATTGTGCTGCGCACCGATCACCCGTCCTTCGCTGGTCACCAGCAGCAGGCGCTGACCGGGCGGTGCCCATTTGTCGATGGCGCGAAACAGCCGGCGCCACCACATCAGGTCGTTGGGCGGATCCTGTGACAGCTCCGCCTCAACGTGTTGCTCAATCATGGTACCCTGGCGCTGTTCGCTCTCCATCAGTGAGGTCATCTGGCGCGAATCGAGTTTGGGCACCATCAGTACCAGCATCAACACCAGCGCCAGGGTGAGCCAGAAGATGGCGAAGATGCGGGTGGTCAAACTTCCAATCATGATGCCGAAACCATCAGATAGCCGCGTCCGCGCAGAGTTTTGAACCACGGATGACCATCACGACGTTCCGGCAGCTTACGACGCAGGTTAGAGATGTGCATATCGATGGCGCGGTCAAACGGCGTCAGGCGCTTGCCCAGCACTTCCTGGCTGAGATGCTCGCGTGACACCACCTGGCCAAGATGCTGCGCCAGTAAGTAGAGCAGGGTGAACTCGGTGCCGGTGAGATCCAGCGTTTCGCTGTCGAAGCTGGCTTCCTGACGGCCCGGATTCAGGCGCAGGCAATCCACTTCCAGCGTCGGTGAGCTGTTATCGTGCTGTTGCTGCTGTTCGCTCCAGTTGGAACGGCGCAGAATCGCACGGATACGCGCCACCAGTTCGCGATCGTTGAACGGCTTTGGCAGATAGTCATCCGCGCCCAGTTCCAGGCCCAGAACGCGGTCCAGCTCGCTACCGCGGGCGGTCAGCATGATGACAGGGGTTTGATGTTGCTGACGTAGCTCTTTTAACGTGTCGATACCGTTCTTCTTCGGCATCATCACATCGAGCAAAAGCAGGTCGACGGTGTTGTCCAGCAGATTGAGCGCCTGCTCGCCATCGCTGGCGACAATCACCTCAAAACCTTCCATTTCAAGCAGTTCTTTAAGCAGCGAAGTCAATTCGCGGTCGTCATCAACCAACAGGATTTTATTCATTTTTTGTTGCCCTCCGCAGGCAAAATACCGTGTTCCTATAGTGGCAATCCAACGCTTTACGTAGTTTTACACCCCCTGACGGATGTTTGCAGCTGTCGCCGTACACTAGCTCTCGTTGAATCGCAAAACGGAACGAACCGGGAGTAAACGATGCGCTACTTAACCGCCGTCGTCTTTGCCTCAGCGATGGTTCTCAGTCACGCCAGCGCAGAAGCAGCAGACACGACGACGATTGACGAGATGCATCATAACGGCGGATTGACGACAGGCAGTATGACGCAAAATCCGCAAAGCCACATGTTCGATGGCATTGAGCTGACTGAACAACAGCGGCAACAGATGCGCGACCTGATGCAGCAAGCGCGCCATGAACGCCCGGTGTTAAGCGTTCAGGACATAGAAACTATGCATGACCTTGTCATTGCAGACAAATTTAACGAATCGGCTATCCGCCAGCAGGCAGAGAAACAGGCCCGCGAGCAGGTAGAACTGCAAATCGAGATGGCCCGGGTTCGTAATCAGATGTATCACCTGCTAACGCCTGCACAGCAAGCGACATTGCAGAAGAATTTTGAGCGGCGCCTGAACGAAGCGCGTCGGCTCTCTGGATTGCAGCCATCATCACCGCTGCAAGCAGTGAGTAGTACCAGCAGTAACCAGTAACATAGTATCCCTGTTTTCCTTGCCATAGACACCATCCCTGTCTTCCCCGCCATGATGGCGGGGTTTTTTTTGCCCTGAATTCGCGGGCAAACTGCATCCGTTTCGCTATCCTGTCACGCAGTCTGCACGGGACGGTGATAAACTTGAGCCATTTTCCACTGCATGGCGTGCTGCAGCGCCTGACGAGGCAAGGCATGGAACCTTCCTACGCAAAACTGGTAAACCGCGCGGCGCTGGCGGCAACCACGCTGGCAACGCTGTTGCTGATCGTGAAAATTTTCGCCTGGTGGTACACCGGTTCGGTCAGCGTGCTGGCGGCGCTGGTGGATTCGCTGGTCGATATCGCCGCGTCACTGACCAATCTGCTGGTGGTGCGCTATTCATTGCAGCCTGCCGATGACGATCACACCTTTGGTCACGGTAAAGCGGAATCGCTGGCGGCACTGGCGCAAAGCATGTTTATCTCCGGATCGGCGCTGTTTCTGTTTCTTACCGGGTTACAGCATCTGGCCACGCCGGAAACGCTGCGCGCGCCGCTGGTAGGTATAGTCGTGACGCTGATCGCCCTCAGCTCCACGCTGGTTCTGGTCGCTTTTCAGCGCTGGGTGGTGCGGCGTACCCGCAGCCAGGCGATTCGCGCGGACATGCTGCATTATCAGTCGGATGTGGTGATGAACGGCGCGATTCTGGTGGCGCTGGGCTTAAGCAGTTATGGTTTTAAGCGTGCGGATGCGCTGTTTGCGCTCGGCATTGGCGTATATATCCTCTATAACGCGCTGCGCATGGGCTATGAAGCGGTGCAGTCGCTGCTCGATCGTGCGCTGCCGGAGCAGGAAAAACAGGCGATTATCGCGCTGGTAAGCCACTGGCCCGGCGTGCGCGGTGCCCATGCATTACGTACGCGGCAGTCCGGTCCTACGCGGTTTATTCAGCTTCATCTGGAGATGGACGATCATCTCCCGCTGGTGCAGGCGCATCAGGTGGCGGATCAAATTGAGCAGGCATTACGGCAAAAATTTCCCGGCTCAGATGTGATCATTCATCAGGACCCCTGTTCTGTTGTGCCGCAAAATCAGCAGGGTTTTTTTCAGTTTTAGCCGTTATAAAACATAGTATTGCGTAAAAAAAATGACGTAACGCTAACAACTCTGTAAAAAATTAGCGAAAACTTGTCTGACCTGAATCAATTCAGCATCAAGCCTTTGATATACTATCTGCAACTATTAAGCCGTGCGATCGCGAGCTGGTCCACACCGGTCGACAGGCAGGAATAATCCTTAGTTTTGAACAATCCAGAGGTTGTCATGATCAAAAAAATCGGAGTACTGACCAGCGGCGGCGACGCCCCAGGCATGAACGCAGCCATTCGCGGAGTTGTCCGTTCCGCGCTGAGTGAAGGCCTTGAAGTTTTTGGTATTTATGACGGCTATCTGGGTTTGTACGAAGACCGCATGATCAACCTCGACCGCTACAGCGTGTCGGACATGATTAACCGCGGCGGCACCTTCCTCGGCTCGGCGCGTTTCCCGGAGTTCCGCAACGAAGAAGTGCGTCAGGTCGCGATCGAAAACATGAAAAAACGCGGCATTGATGCGCTGGTGGTGATTGGCGGTGACGGTTCTTACATGGGTGCCAAACGCCTGACCGAAATGGGTTTCCCGTGCATTGGCCTGCCGGGCACCATCGATAACGACGTCGCCGGTACCGATTACACCATCGGTTATTTCACCGCGCTGGAAACCGTGGTTGAAGCGATTGACCGTCTGCGCGACACCTCTTCTTCGCATCAGCGTATCTCCATCGTAGAAGTGATGGGCCGCTACTGCGGTGACCTGACCTTAGCGGCGGCCATCGCCGGTGGCTGTGAGTTCATCGTGCTGCCTGAAATCCCTTACACGCGCGAAGAGCTGGTGGCAGAAATCCAGGCTGGCATTGCGAAAGGTAAAAAACACGCCATCGTGGCGATCACCGAACATATCTGTGACATCGACGATCTGGCGCACTTTATTGAAGCGGAAACCAAGCGTGAAACCCGTGCCACCGTGCTAGGCCACATCCAGCGCGGCGGTGCGCCATGCGCTTACGACCGCATTCTGGCATCACGCATGGGTGCTTATTCAATTGAGCTGCTGCTGCAGGGCTACGGCGGTCGCTGCGTGGGTATTCAGAACGAGAAGATGGTGCATCATGACATCATCGACGCTATCGAAAACATGAAGCGTCCGTTCAAGCGCGACTGGCTGGATACCGCGAAAAAACTCTACTAATCAACGATAAATCGGGCGCGATCGCTTTCGCGCCCTTTTTTTATGCCTTGCTTTATTCTCCATAGTTATAACAGCTTATTTTTAATTCTTTAATCCATGGATTGCTTTGTGTCAGTCTTGTTCTATAACGACCTCGGGAGAGCAAGCAATGAACAAGTGGAGTATTGGTGTCACCCTGTTACTGGCTTCAACCAGTGTTCTGGCAAAGGATATTCAGCTGTTAAACGTCTCTTACGATCCAACCCGTGAGCTGTACGAGCAGTACAACAAAGCGTTTAGCGCGCACTATAAGCAGGAAACCGGCGATAACGTGGTGATCCGCCAGTCGCACGGCGGTTCGGGTAAGCAGGCGACGTCCGTGATCAATGGCATCCGCGCAGATGTGGTGACGCTGGCGCTGCAGTCCGACGTGGATGCTATTGCTGACCGTGGTCGTATCGATAAAAACTGGATCAAGCGTCTGCCGGACAACTCGGCACCTTATACTTCCACCATCGTGTTCCTGGTACGCAAAGGCAATCCTAAAGGCATTCATGACTGGCCAGATCTGATTAAGCCAGGCGTTTCCGTGATCACGCCAAATCCGAAAACCTCCGGCGGCGCACGCTGGAACTATCTGGCGGCCTGGGGCTGGGCGCTGGACCAGAACCACGGTGACCAGGCCAAAGCGCTGGCTTACGTCCGGGCGCTGTTCAAAAACGTTGAAGTGCAGGATTCCGGTGCACGTGGCGCGACCAATACCTTCGTTGAGCGCGGTATCGGTGATGTGCTGATTGCATGGGAAAACGAAGCCTATCTGGCCGTCGATAAGCTGGGCAAAGACAAGTTTGAAATCGTTACGCCGAGCGAATCGATCCTCGCCGAACCAACGGTCTCCGTGGTCGATAAAGTGGTGGATGAGCAGGGCACGCGTAAGGTGGCGGAAGAGTACCTGAAATATCTCTACTCACCGGAAGGCCAGACCATCGCGGCGCAAAACTTCTATCGCCCGCGCGATCCTGAGGTGGCGAAGAAGTTTGCCAGCAGCTTCGCGCCGGTTAAGCTGTTCACCATCGATGACAAGTTTGGCGGCTGGAGCAAAGCGCAGAAAGCACACTTTGCCGACGGCGGCAGCTACGATCAGGTCATGAAACCGTAACCGCGTTTTCATCATGACGAAACGGTCAGCCCTGCGCTGGCCGTTTTGCTTTACGGCGCGGAAAAAGCCGTGACTTTCCGCTGGCGACAGGTGAGGATGCTGACAGCTCATCACTGAGGATCTGGCCATGCAGGCGCGCCGCCGTAGTGTTACGTTGCTGATTATCGCGTTCATCCTTCTGATTGCCGGGCTGATCGCCGGTGCGGTGCATTTACATAAAAACGCCGATGCGCTGTGGCAGATTGTCAGCGAAAAGTGCGTACCGGACATGACGCAACGCGGCAATCCTGCCCCCTGTCAGCAGGTCAATCTGGTGCAGGGTTACGTTACGCTCAAAGATCTGAATGGCCCGCTGCAATATCTGCTGATGCCGATAGCGAAAATCACTGGCATGGAGAGCCCAATCCTTCTCGAACCTACCACGCCGAACCTGTTTGCTGCCGCCTGGCAGCAGCGCCGCCTGCTGGCGCAGAAGCGCGGTGCGCCTGTCGACGACCGCGTGCTGTCGCTGGCCATCAACGCGCAGTATGGTCGTACGCAGAATCAGCTGCACATTCATATCTCCTGCCTGCGACCGGATGTGCGTCAGCAGCTGGATACGCTGGCACCGAAGCTGAATGCGCAGTGGCAGACGGCAACGCTGCTGCGGCATACCTGGCTGATTCGCACGCTGAGCACCGCCGAACTGGCGCAGCAGAGCGTGTTTATCCGGCTGGCAGAGGAGGTGCCGCATGCGCGCGGTGAGATGGGAAAATACGGGCTGGCGCTGGCCCAGCTGCCGGATGGACGCCTGGCGCTGCTGGCGCTGGAGCGCAATTGGCTGAAGCTGAATCGCGGTTCGGCGGAAGAACTGCAGGATCACCAGTGCCGTTTGCTGGAGTGAGTGGCACCGCGACCGATTAAGGCAATAAAAAAGGCGGCTCATCAGCCGCCTTTCTTTGCGTCAACAACTTACGCGTTTTTGGCTGCTGCAGCGGCTTTGACGATCACCGCGAAAGCGTCGGCCTTCAGCGACGCACCGCCCACCAGCGCGCCGTCGATGTCCGGCTGGGTGAACAGTTCTGCGGCGTTTTTGTCGTTAACCGAACCGCCGTACTGAATGATTACCTGCTCAGCGATAGCGGCATCTTTCTTCGCGATGTGGTCACGAATGAATTTGTGTACTGCCTGCGCCTGCGCTGGGGTCGCTGATTTACCGGTACCGATGGCCCAGACTGGCTCATAGGCGATAACCGCGCCTTCGAAGGCCGCTGCACCCTGGGTTTCCAGCACGGCGTCGATCTGACGTGCGCACACTTCTTCAGTTTTGCCAGCTTCGTTCTCGGCTTCGGTCTCACCGATGCACAGCACCGGTACCAGGCCTGCGGCCTTCAGCACGGCGAATTTCTTCGCGATGAACTCGTCGCTCTCTTTATGGTAGGTGCGGCGCTCAGAGTGGCCGATGATGATGTATTTCGCGCCGATGTCTTTCAGCATCTCGGCAGAGGTTTCACCGGTGAAAGCGCCAGACAGGTTCACGTCAACGTTCTGCGCACCCAGCGCAATGTGGCTGCCGGAAATGGCGTGTTTGGCCTGATCCAGATAGATCGCCGGCGGAGCAATCGCCACACCGCAGCCTTCCACACCTGACAGCTCTTTGCGCAGGCCTTCAATCAGCTCGCCCGCCATGTGCTTGCTGCCATTCAGTTTCCAGTTACCCATAACTAGTGGATGTCGCATTCTTTCCTCCGCATAACGCGATTCATGAAATAGCGCTGCCATCGGGGCAGCGATGTCTGCCAGACAGTATAGAGATCAAATGGGGCGCTGGCTTTGCTTTTCGTCATTTTTGCCGGGGAGATCAGGGGCTAGCGAGCGCCAGTTTGATGGGCTCAACGGCGAAGGTCAGTCCCTTGTCGCCGTTGTCTGCGACCACGAAGCGCAGTGCACCTTCGGTGCGGGAAAAATAGCGTGCACCCTTGCCGGCGCTGAGCAGGCCGTCGAGCTTCTTGTGTCCCTCATCCGCTGACAAACCGGGCACAAAAAAGCGCAGTAGCGCAGTCATGTAATCCATGGCGCGTGTCTGTGCCGCTTTCATATCCGGGCCCGGCACCGGCAGCCAGGTAATCTGCAGCGTTTTAATCTTGCCGGTGCCCTGTTCCAGCGCGGTAGAGGCATACAGCGTTTCGCTGATTTTACTGGCGGCACGTGTCAGGTGGCTCTTGTCATCGCGGTTGTCGATGGCGCGATACTCCTGCAGCGGGAGGTCAGGATTGGCGGCGTTATACTTTTCGCGGAACTGCGCGATGGTCATATCAAAGGTGGGCGCACCCGCCAGCAGATACGGCGCCGCAGGCAGGTGATCGTTGCGATCCTGCGCGGGCGCGTCCTCCGCCCAGGCGGGAAATGTCAGTGCGACACTGAGCAGCAGCGCGACTGGCAGATTCTTCATTGCTTCGGCCCTAAATCATTCACTTAGCCCACGATTAGAACGGTTTTTACCGCTGAAAGTCAAAACCCGCGCCGGGAAAAATCTGACATTTTGCTGCCAGCGCGATTACCAGTAATGCTCGCTGGTCATGTGACCGGGTTTACGTTTGAAATGCTTGCGCATATCGCGGGTCTCTTTCAGCAATTGCTGGGTATCGCGCACCATCTGCGGGTTACCGCACAGCATCACGTGGCTGGTGTCGGCGAGCATCGGCAGGCCCACGGCGTTTTCCAGTTCTCCGCTCTCGATCAGCTGCGGTACGCGGCCATGCAGTGAACCGGGCATCTGCTCGCGGCTGACCACCGTCTGAATGTGCAGCTTGCCCTGATAACGCTGCTGCACTTGCTGCATCAGCGGCAGAAAACTCAGGTCGGCGGCATAGCGCGCAGCGTGTACCAGCACAATGTTGTCGAAGCGCTCCAGCCCTTCGCCCTGTTGCAAAATCGACAGATACGGGCCGATCGCCGTGCCGGTCGCCAGCATCCACAGCGTCTGGCAGTCGGGGATCTCATCCAGCACAAAGAAACCGGCCGCCTCTTTGGTCACCATCACCTGATCGCCGGGCTGCAGCGCCTGCAAACGCGGGCTGAGCTTCCCTTCCGGCACCGTTACCAGATAGAACTCCAGCAGCGGATCCTGCGGCGCATTAACGTAGGAGTAGGCGCGCTGCACGCGCTCGCCGTCGACTTCCAGCGCCAGCTTGGCAAACTGGCCGGCGGTAAAAGGGTCGATGGGCGCCGTGACGCGCAGGCTGAACAGTGCGTCGGTCCAGTTTTTCACTTCTTTAACTTCTGCATTGACCCACTCTGCCATGTTCGCTCCTGATGATTGATAATTGGTCTCTTTCTATCTTCGTCAGCCCGGCACCAGATTTCCAGCCCCGCAGCGGGTAAAGGGCTCTCTGCGACAAATCGTCCGCACACATCAGCAACTGTAGCGGCCACGTTACAGCCTGGTGCAGAAGCTTGACGGTGCCTGAGCTATCGCTTTACGTCCGCCTCTCGCTTTGTGCGCAATTCCTGATATTTTTGCCGCCATAACTCTCCGGCAGCCCTTTTTAGTGCTGTCATTACTTTGTTTCTCAGGCAGACATTTTGTTCCATGATGATGAGTAATACGCAAAACCGCTTCCTGCTGTTCATGCTGATTGTGCTGGTGGCGGTGGGACAGATGGCGCAGACCATCTATGTGCCCGCCATGGCGAACATGGCAGAGGCGCTTAACGTACGCAGCGGCGCCATGCAGCAGGTGATGGCGGCCTATCTGATGACCTACGGCGGATCGCAGCTGATCTACGGCCCGCTGTCGGACAGCATCGGCCGGCGGCCGGTGATCCTCGCGGGCATGACGATCTTCGCGGCGGGCGCGCTGATCGCCCTGTTTGCGCCGTCGCTGAGTGTGCTGGTACTGGGCAGTGCGGTACAGGGATTGGGTACCGGCGTGGCTGGCGTCATGGCGCGCACCATGCCGCGCGATCTCTACTCCGGCATTGCGCTGCGCCAGGCCAACAGCCTGCTCAACATGGGCATTCTGGTCAGCCCGCTGCTGGCGCCGGTAATCGGCGCGCTGCTGACCCATCTGTTTGGCTGGCATGCCTGCTTTGCTTTCCTGCTGCTGCTGTGTGTTGGCGTAACGGCGGCGATGGCCCGCTGGCTACCGGAGACCCGTCCGGTGGATGCGCCCGCGACACCGTTTCTGCGCCGCTACATCACGCTGCTCAGCGACGGCAACTTTGTGCGTTATCTGCTACTGCTGATCGGCGCGCTGGCGGGCATTGCGGTATTTGAGGCCAGCTGTGGTGTACTGATGGCGGGCGTGCTGGGGCTCGACGGGCTGACGGTGAGTATTTTGTTCATCCTGCCGATTCCGGCGGCCTTTTTCGGTGCCTGGTTTGCCGGCCGCGAGCAGAAATCCTGGCATACGCTGATGTGGTACGGCGTGAACAGCTGCCTGCTGGCGGGCCTGCTGATGTGGCTGCCGGCGTGGTTTGGCGTGATGACTATCTGGACGCTGCTGGTGCCAGCCGCGCTGTTCTTCTTCGGCGCGGGCATGCTGTTTCCGCTGGCAACTTCTGGCGCGATGGAGCCCTACGCGTGGCTGGCCGGCAGTGCCGGTGCGCTGATTGGCGGCCTGCAGAATCTGGGTTCCGGTGTGGTGGCGTGGCTCTCAGCGCTGCTGCCGCAGCACGATCAGTCGAGCCTCGGTATGCTGATGTTTGTGACGTCGCTGGTGATGCTGCTGTGCTGGTGGCCGCTCTCGCGTCATCCGGAGAGCGGCAAACAGACGGTTACAGGATAAAAGGGTGCAGCGCCGCGTCTTTGCGGTCCAGATAGTGGATCGACTGAATGCGGCGAATGGTGCGCGATTTACCGCGCACCAGCAGCGTTTCGCTGGTGGCGATATTGCCCTGGCGCGTGATGCCCTTTAGCAGATCGCCCGTGGTGATGCCGGTCGCCGCGAAAATCACGTTATCGTTACGCGCCATCTGTTGCAGCGTCAGCACTTCCCCGGCGTTGATACCCATTTCGGCACAGCGCGCCAGCTCCTGCTCACCCAGACGGCGGTTTTCGGCCGAATCCCCTTTGACCTGATGACGAGCCAGCAGGCGCGCCTGCATGTCGCCATCCATGGCGCGGATCACCGCCGCTGACACCACGCCTTCCGGCGCGCCGCCGATGCCATACAGTACGTCCACTTCGCTGTCCGGCATGCAGGTAAGAATCGAGGCCGCCACGTCGCCGTCCGGAAAAGCAAACACGCGCACACCCAGCTGCTGCAGCTGCGCGATGACCGCATCGTGACGCGGTTTGGCGAGAATCGATACCGTCAGCTGGCTGAGCGGTTTATTGAGCGCCTGCGCAATCGCCTGCAGATTGGTGGCGAGCGGCAGGTTGAGATCGATAGCGCCGCGCGCGCCCGGACCGACAATCAGCTTTTCCATATACATATCAGGTGCGTGCAGGAAGCTGCCTTTATCGCCCACCGCCAGCACCGCCAGCGCGTTGGCCTGGCCCATCGCAGTCATACGCGTGCCTTCGATAGGATCAACTGCAATGTCCACCGCATCGCCGTGGCCGGTACCGACTTTTTCACCAATGTAGAGCATCGGTGCTTCGTCGATTTCGCCTTCGCCAATCACGATCTGGCCGTCGATATTGATGGTGTTGAGCATAATGCGCATAGCGTTGACGGCGGCGCCGTCAGCGGCATTCTTGTCGCCGCGTCCTAACCAGTGATAGCCCGCTAACGCAGCGGCTTCGGTCACACGGGAAAATTCAATCGCGAGTTCTCGTTTCATGGTCTGCACCTGACAAAAAACAGGCGGGCAGTGTAGCACAGCGGGCCAGGGGGACGGGAAAAACCCGCGGCAGGGCGCCGCGGGTCAGCATAAGTTTTACTCTTCTTCTTCCCACGCCTGGGCGCGCGCCACGGCTTTTTTCCAGCCGGCATAGCGCACGTTGCGTTCAGTGGTTTCAATGCTTGGACGGAATTCGCGTTCCACCACGGCTTTAGCACGAACTTCTTCCAGATCGTTCCAGAAGCCGACCGCCAGACCGGCAAGGTACGCCGCACCCAGCGCGGTCACTTCGCGCACTTCCGGACGCTCCACGCGCGTGCCGAGAATATCGGACTGGAACTGCATCAGGAAGTTGTTGGCCACCGCACCGCCATCCACGCGCAGCGACTGCAGGCGGGTATCGGCATCGTTCTGCATCGCTTCCAGCACATCACGCGTCTGGTAAGCAATGGACTCCAGCGTGGCGCGAATGATGTGGTTGGCGTTGGCACCACGGGTCAGACCGAAGATTGCGCCGCGCGCATACGGGTCCCAGTACGGTGCGCCGAGACCGGTAAAGGCCGGCACCATGTACACGCCGTTGGTATCTTTGACTTTCATCGCGAAGTATTCGGAGTCGCCCGCATCGCTAATCAGCTTCATCTCATCGCGCAGCCACTGAATGGACGCACCACCGATGAACACGGCACCTTCCAGCGCGTAGTTCACTTCGCCGCGTGGACCGCAGGCGATAGTGGTCAGCAGACCGTGAGTCGAGGTAACCGCTTCGGTACCGGTGTTCATCAGCATAAAGCAGCCGGTGCCGTAGGTGTTTTTCGCCATGCCAGGTTGCACACACAGCTGGCCATACAGCGCAGCCTGCTGGTCACCGGCGATACCGGCGATAGGAATACGCGTACCGCCCTTACCACCAATGTTGGTCTGGCCGTAGATTTCGGACGATCCTTTCACTTCCGGCAGCATTTCACGCGGAATATCCAGAATCTCCAGCATGCGCGCATCCCACTCCAGCTTGTGGATGTTGTACATCATGGTACGCGATGCGTTGGTGTGATCGGTGATGTGCACGCGGCCCTGGGTCATTTTCCACACCAGCCAGGTGTCGACGGTACCGAACAGCAGTTCGCCGCGTTTCGCCCGCTCGCGTGCGCCTTCCACGTGGTCGAGAATCCATTTCACCTTGGTGCCGGAGAAGTACGGGTTAATCACCAGACCGGTGGTGTGCTGGATGTACTCTTCCAGACCCTCTTTCTTCAGCTTGTTACAGTAGTCGGCGGTACGTGGATCCTGCCAGACGATGGCGTTGTAAATTGGTTTGCCGGTCTCTTTGTCCCAGACAATCGCGGTTTCACGCTGGTTGGTGATACCGATGGCGGCGATCTGGTCAGAACGGATATCAGCGTGCGCCAGCACTTCCACCAGCGTGGAGCTCTGCGAGGCCCAGATGTCCATCGGATCGTGTTCAACCCAGCCGGCTTTCGGGTAGATCTGGGTGAATTCGCGCTGTGAGACGGCGACGATGTTGGCGTCATGATCGAGCACCACGGCACGTGAGCTGGTTGTGCCCTGATCGAGCGCGACAATATATTTTTTATCAGTCGTAGTCATTATGGTTTCCTGATGATTAACGATGAAACTTACGCTTTACGCTGCTCAGCGCGCGCGACCGGTTTTTCTGTTTTACTGGTTTCTGCAAGGTTGCCCGGCAGGTGACGGCCAATCAGCGCACGATAACCAAAGGCACCGAGGCAGGCTCCGACCAGCGGGCCAAAAATTGGCACCAGGAAGTAAGGAATATCTTTACCACCGGTGAACGCCACGTTACCCCAGCCCGCGAAGAAGGCGAACAGCTTCGGACCGAAGTCACGCGCCGGGTTCAGGGCGAAGCCGGTCAGCGGACCCATGGAACCGCCAATCACCGCCACCAGCAGACCAATCAGCAGCGGCGCCAGCGGGCCACGCGGTACGCCGTTGCCGTCGTCGGTCAGCGCCATGATCACCGCCATCAGCACGGCGGTAATTACCATTTCCACCAGGAACGCCTGCGCCACGGTGATGTGCGGGTTCGGATAGGTGGAGAAGATACCGGCCAGATCGAGGCTCTGCACGCTGCCGCGTACCATCTGGTGGCTGGCTTCGTAATCAAAGAACAGATTGTAGTAAAGACCGTAGACCAGCGCCGCCGCACAGAACGCGCCAGCGATTTGCGACACAATATAAGGTAAAACTTTGCGGCCTTCGAAGTTGGCGAACAGGCACAGGGCAACCGTGACTGCCGGATTGAGGTGAGCGCCGGATACGCCTGCGCTCAGATAAACCGCCATGGAGACAGCAAGACCCCAGATGATACAAATTTCCCACTGGCCGAATGCGGCACCGGCCAGCTTCAGCGCCGCCACACAGCCGGCACCAAAAAAGATGATCAAACCGGTACCGAGAAACTCGGCGATGCACTGACCTTTGAGTGTGTTCGTTGTCTGACTCATAATGGAATTCCTGAAGCGAGGTTAAATTTTATCAGTTTTTGTTCTCAATCCTTGAGTCGCCCAGCTCTAATGTAGGGTTGATGTGAATTTATCGTTAACGAGCATAAACGAGAAATAGCGAAATCGAATTTTGTGTGCCGTGTCATAAAAATGCGCGTTTTCGCGTCTTTTGCCTGTGTTTAGGGCCAAAAACCCCCGCTGCGCTGCACCCTGCGCGTGTGACCGCGCGCAAAATGCGCGAAGTTGCGCGTTTTCCAGGTATAAACTGAAAAGTGTTACAGACTTCCCTCGCAGGCCTTGTGCTGCTGGACTTGCCGGGTGTGGCTACATACAATCGGGACATCGTGGCTGGACGCACTATTTTAAGGCACGCCCGGTCTATCAACGCCTTGCACGATTTAGGAGAGGTCAGAAAGATGTCATTTGAAGTATTCGAGAAACTGGAAGCGAAAGTACAGCAGGCGATTGATACCATCACCCTGCTGCAGATGGAAATTGAAGAGCTGAAAGAGCAGAACAATAACCTGAAAAATGAAATGAGCCAGGCATCCGGCAATCACGAAGCGCTGGCGCGTGAAAATCAGCACCTGAAAGAAGAGCAGCATGTATGGCAGGAGCGCCTGCGTGCACTGCTGGGAAAAATGGAAGAAGTTTAAGCCTCAGCGCTTAAACCAACGGGTGCCGCGGCACCCGTTTTTGTTTGTCGCTTACTCGATGTCGAGCGCGTCTTCAGACAGGATCATACCGGTGTTGTCGGCGTAGAGATGATCGCCGGAGAAGAAGGTGACGCCGCCGAAGTTAACCCGCACGTCGCTCTCGCCGATGCCTTCGCCTGCGGCGCCAGCCGGAATGGCTGCAATCGCCTGAATGCCGATCTCCAGCTCTTCCAGCTCATCGACCTGGCGAACCGAGCCGTACACCACGATGCCTTCCCACTCGTTTTGCGCCGCCAGTCTTGCTAACTGTGCGTCAACCAGCGCGCGCCGCACTGAGCCGCCACCATCGACCAGCAGCACGCGACCGCGACCGTTCTCTTCGAGCAGGTCATACAGCAGGCCGTTGTCTTCGAAACATTTCACTGTGGTAATTTGACCACCGAATGAGGTGCGCCCACCAAAGTTCGAAAAAAGCGGTTCAACAACGTTCACTTCTTCATGGTAGATGTCGCAGAGTTCAGATGTATCGTATTTCATAGGGATGTCGTCTGTTTGCCACAGGAGCGGTAAGTATATCGCTATCTGACGATTGTTGGCAAAATCATCAACCGCCAAAAAAAGCGCTGCATCAATATCCTGCGTAATATTTTGTCTGCGGCGGAGAGAACAGCGGCGCGTGGCGACAGCGCCGCAGGGGAAGCGTTACACGGCGGGCTTCTTGAAGGCCTGCTTGTGCGAGATACGGGAAATCAGCTCGGTCAGCGACAGCACCATGGTGGATCGCACCATCTGCAGGTAGCGCTGCTGCTGCATGGCGCGCAGCGCGGCGTCGTCGCGGGTGAAATCGGGTTGCGGCGGCCAGGCCAGCACGCAGTGCAGTTCGCCGAACGGGCCGAGTATTTCATCGTCGGTAAAGCGGTAGTCGCTGGTGTCGTGATTCAGCTCCTCACGCAGCGCCAGCAGCAGCTCGCAGTCTTCGTATTCGTGGCGATTGATCACCCCCAGGCCGTAGATGAGCTTCAGGCGTACCGAGAGCTCGCCCAGCGGGCCGTCGCCCAGCAGCAGCGGTTCCACCGCATATTTCACCGCGTAGTCGTCTTTGCGAAAGACCTGCAGCACCAGCAGATTGACTGCTTCTGCCAACAGTTCGACAGCGGCGATCAGGAAGCTTCTCACCGAACGACCGGCGTTCAGCCGCTCAAGCACCCGGTTTTCAAAAGCCTGCTTCTCTTCCATTATTGCCTGCATCATTCAGCTACCGTCGACGGGCACGCGGCTGCCGTGCCCGAATTGACCACTAAAGGGCGCGCATTATGCCATAGCGTGGTAAGCGCTCACCACTGAGCTCACCACTTCGCTATTGGCATCAAGGCCAGAAATCTCCGCCAGCGCCGCCTGTGGGCCTTTCTGCGCGATCAGCGACGCCAGCTCCTGCGCCTGCGGATCGGCTTCGCTGCGATAGTGCATCGCGGCGGCAATGCCCTGCACCAGGCTGGCGTGCGGCAGCTGATACTCCAGCGTGCCCAGCGTCGGCTTGATCAGGCGATCGCCGGCGCTCAGCTTGCGCAGCGGCTGACGGCCCACGCGCTCGACGTCATCTTTCAGGTACGGGTTTTCGAAACGCGTCAGGATTTTCTGGATATACGCGGCATGTTTCTCCGCATCGAAACCATAACGCTTGATCAGCACCGCGCCGCTCTCCTGCATCGCGCCCTGCACCACGGCACGTACTTTCTGGTCGAGAATGGCTTCGCGAATGGTGGCGTGACCGGCGAGCTTACCGAGATAAGCGGTAATGGCGTGGCCGGTGTTGAGGGTAAACAGCTTGCGCTCGACGAATGCCATCAGGTTATCGGTCAGCTCCATGCCAGGAATGTCCGGCAACGCGCCTTTAAACTGGGTTTTGTCGACAATCCACTCGCTGAAGGTTTCTACCGTGACTTCCAGCGGATCGGTGCTGCCGGCTTCAGATGGCGGCACGATGCGGTCAACTGCCGAATCGACAAAGCCAACATGCTCTTCAACCCACGCATGATACTGCTGCGGCAGCGCCTTCAGTACGTGCTGCTTCAGCTGGCTGGTGCCGCGCACCATGTTTTCACAGGCGATAATATTCAGCGGACGGACATTACCGTTGTCACTGCGTTTGGCCAGGCCCTGCGCCACGCTGCCCGCGATGCGCTCAAGGATCTGCGGACCAACCGCCGTGGTAACGATATCAACCTCAGCGATCAGCGTGACGATGTCGTCGCTGGTGCTGTTCACCGCGCTGACGCCGGTAACGATTTCAACCTGCGCCTGCTCGCCCACCACGTGAACCGGATACTCATGACGGGCGTTAAGGGCATCAAGCACCACCTGATTCACATCAGCAAACACCAGTTCGATACCGGCATCCGCCAGCAGCTTACCGATAAATCCACGGCCGATGTTACCTGCTCCAAAATGTAACGCTTTCATAAATTTGACCCATATCAAATGACGAAGGGGCGAGCATGTCCGCCCCGGAAAGTGGGGACGGGCTTGCCCGCCCCAGGGAAGTTAAAACCGCGAATTACGCGTTGGCAGTGCTGCCAGACAGCAGATCCAGCACGTCCTGCACGCTGGTGGTGTTCGCCAGCTTCTCAATTACGCTGTCGTCGTCGAGCGCATTGGTCAGGCTGGTTATCACCTGAATGTGTTCGTTATTGCGTGCGGCAATACCAATCACCAGTCGCGCGACTTCGTCCGGCTCATCGCCAAACTGCACGCCGGCCGGATACTGGCAGAATACCACGCCGGTTTTCAGCACGCGGTCTTTGGCTTCGACGGTGCCGTGCGGCACGGCGATGGATTCACCGAGGTAGGTTGGCGTCAGCTGCTCGCGCGCCAGCATCGCTTCAACGTATTCCGGCTGCACGTAGCCGCCTTTCACCAGCTGCTCGCCGGCGAAGCGAATCGCCTGCTCTTTATTGCTGGCGCTCAGGCCGAGGAACACGTTATCAGCGCCCAGTTTGAACAGGTGCGCGCTGCCGTCGTCATAGCTGTCTGCCAGCGCGGTTTGCACCGTTTCACGGTGGGCTTCGCTGCGGTTCGCTGCCACCAGACGCTCGGTAAGATTGGTGTACAGCGCGCTGTCGAGGAAGTTGTTCAGCGAGATGTGCTGCGCCTGTGGCGCCTGACGCATCGCACGCTCGGTCAGATCGCGGTGGGTAATCACCAGATCAACATCGCCCGGCAGCGAGTTAATCGCGCTGTTGGTCACAGAGATATTGCTCAGGCCCGCATCCTGCACTTTCTTGCGCAGCACGCCTGCCCCCATGGCGCTGGAGCCCATACCGGCATCACAGGCGACAATGATTTTGCGCACGTGGCTGACGTCAACGCTGCTGGCATCGGCAACCACCGGTGAACCGGCAACCGCCTGGCCTTTGGACTGCGCTTTCATGTCTTTCATGCGCTGGGTTGCCGCTTCGATATCGTCTTCTTCTTTCACTTTGCTGGTTTTCAGCAGGATAGAAGAAACCACGAAGGAGACAGCGAAAGCCGCAACGATCGCCGCGATGTTAGCGAAGTAAGCGCCTTTTGGCGTCATCGCCAGCACGGCCAGAATCGAACCTGGTGAGGCCGGTGATACCAGACCGCCGTTCAGCAGCGTCAGGGTGAACACGCCGGTCATACCACCGAGGATCACTGCCAGCAGCAGGCGCGGCGCCATCAGCACGTACGGGAAGTAGATTTCGTGGATACCGCCAAGGAAGTGGATGATCGCTGCACCGCCCGCCGACTGCTTGGCGCTGCCGCGGCCGAAGATCATATAAGCAACCAGCACGCCCATACCCGGACCCGGGTTCGCTTCAATCAGGAAGAAGATCGACTTGCCCGCTTCGCTGGCCTGCTGGATACCCAGCGGCGAGAAGATACCATGGTTGATGGCGTTATTGAGGAACAGGATTTTCGCCGGTTCAACAAAGATTGAGGTCAGCGGCAGCAGGTTGTTCTGCACCATCAGGTTTACGCCGGCGGCGAGAATGTGTGACAGACCTTCTACCAGCGGACCGATAGCGAGGAAGGCCAGCAGTGCCAGCAGCATACCGATAATACCGGCCGAGAAGTTGTTAACCAGCATCTCGAAGCCGCTTTTGATTTTGCCGTCAACCGCGCGGTCAAATGACTTGATCGCCCAGCCGCCCAGCGGACCGGCAATCATCGAGCCAAGGAACATCGGCATATCGGCACCGACGATCACGCCCATGGTGGTGATGGCACCGACCACGCCGCCGCGATCGCCACCCACCAGACGACCACCGGTGAAGCCGATGAGCAACGGCAGCAGGTAGGTAATCATCGGGCCGACCAGCTTGGCCAGCGTTTCGTTAGGAATCCATCCGGTTGGAATGAACAGTGCTGTGATGATACCCCAGGCGATAAACGCACCGATGTTTGGCATCACCATATTACTCAGAAAGCGACCAAAGCTCTGAACCTTGACCTTGACTGATGAGGACATAAACCCACCCCTTATTGAGACGCGCTGCAATAAGAGAGCGCGTTTGTTTTTGTTAAGACGTTACGGCGGGGGCCGTGGCATTACTGTATGCACGCGGACTCTAGCACTAGTTGATTACACTGCGTAGCGTCAGGAAAAAGTGTGATGCATATCACGCTAAGTTGGGGTGGGCAGGGGGATTAAAGGTGACTTTGATCACAAAAATACCCTGTAAGAAAGCAACGCCGGCGAAAAAATGCGCGCAACAGCGGTAGAAATGTGACAAAAATCACCTTTCACCTGGGCCGGTTTGTTTCACAAATGTGATTGAGATCACAAACTATTTTTGGTTGAAAATGCGCCAGATCACACTCTGTGCTGACAGAAAAAGCCGATGTAAGGAAGTGACGAAAATCTGAAAAAGCGGGCAGTGGAGAACTGCCCGCTGAGCGGCTTACTGCAAACCACCCTGTACGGCATTTTGTGCCTGGGTCAGCGCCTGCGTATTGCTGGCGAGATTACTCATCAGCGTGTTGTATTGCGTGGCCTGCTCCTGCGTCGGGAACTGAACGCCGCCGTCATTGAAGCTGACGCGCGCGCCCTGCGACTGCAGATAATCGCCGGCCTGAACTGCCGACTGGCTCAGCGCCTGCAGCTGCGGCAGCAGCGGGATCAGCGTGCTGGCTGGCTGAGTCACCACTTTGGCGTACACGCTGTCGTACACTTTCTTCAGATCGTCCGGCTGCTTCAGCGTGGCTTTGCTGCTGTCGGCCTGCATTTTGGCGCTCTGAATCTGCTGCGTCAGCACGCTCAGATTGCCGCTTGCCTGGCGCAGGCTGTCGCGGCGTGTCAGATAATCCTGCGGCACGCGGATGGCCGCCAGCTCATCAACCACCGGGCGCATGCCCTGATCCACCGCCTGATTCACCTGCTGCGAGAAGCCATACAGGATGGCGTAATCACTGGCGTAGTTACCGAAGGTTTGCTTCTGGTTTTCGCTCAGGCTGGGCAGATGTTCACCGCTGCGCATCACGGTGTTTTGCAGAAAATCAGTAAAGGCTTTGCGCTGATCGCCCTCTTTATCGCCGCAGGCGGTAAGCTGCAGCACAAGTAGCACGCCGGTCAGCAGCATGCCGCTACGCATCCAGATGCGGGAAATTCCTGACGCCATAATTCAACTCCTGTTGTGACGATGGCTAAATTCGATTCGCTGGGAAAGGTCCTAAAGAATAGTGCAATGGCCCCGGCTGTACAACGGCTGGTCTGCAGTGCTTCACGCTGGTGCGTGCCTGCTGCATAACTGTGCAGCGCAGCCTGCCTGCGAGCGCAGCGCTGTGCAATAACGCTTGTAATTCAGGCTGATAGCAACCTGGCATTGATATTGCCTGCTTTCTGGCAGATGCAGGAGCGATCGCGGGCAACCGACGTCGCCACACAATTTGCAATGGGTCACTAGGGTTCCGATCGCGAGATGCTGGTCCGAGAGTGACCGACCGTCCTCTGACGGTTACACGGCGGGAAAAAAGCCCGGGAGGAAAGCGAGAACGTTGCTCGCCGCCTCCTGCCTGATTTTCGTCCGTTAACGCCAGAGGAATCATCATGATTAAAGCCTGTCTGCGCCTGCTGCTGATTTGCAGCGTCGCCCTGTTCAGCGTTCCGTCGCTGGCCGCCGCTAAACCTTCCTTTAAGCTTTGCTGGTCCATCTACGCTGGCTGGATGCCGTGGGATTACGCCCAGCAAAGCGGCATCGTGAAAAAGTGGGCCGATAAGTACGGCATCGATATTCAGTTTGTGCAGGTTAATGACTATATCGAGTCGGTCAATCAGTACACCGCAGGTGGATTTGACGGCTGCACCATGACCAATATGGATGCGCTGACCATTCCGGCGACCGGCGGCGTCGACAGCACCGCGCTGATTGTCGGCGACTACTCCAACGGTAACGACGGCATTCTGCTTAAAGGCGCGGACAGCGTCAGCGCGCTGAAAGGCAAACCCATCAACCTCGTCGAACTGTCGGTCTCACACTATCTGCTGGCGCGCGCGCTGGAGAAATCCGGCATGAGCGAGAAAGATGTCAGGGTGGTTAACACCGCCGATGCCGATCTGGTGGCGGCGTTTGGCACTGCTGACGTTAACGCCATCGTCACGTGGAATCCGCTGCTGGCGGAAGCAGAGAAGCAGCCGGACAGCCATCTGGTGTTCTCCTCGGCGCAGATCCCGGGCGAAATCCTCGACCTGCTGGTAGTTAACACCGCCACGCTCAACAAATATCCTCAGCTCGGCAAAGCGCTGACCGGCGCCTGGTACGAGACGCTGCACAGCATGGCCGGACAAAGCGACAGTGCCAAAGCGGCGCGCACGCAGATGGCTCAGGCATCCGGTACCGATCTGGCCGGTTTTGATCAGCAGCTTGCCGCAACACACCTGTTCAGCGATGCCAAAACCACGCTGGATTTTGTCGACAGCCCGCAGTTAAAAGCCACGATGCAACTGGTGGCCGAATTCTCCTTTAAACACGGCCTGCTGGGTGAAGGCGCGCCGGGGGCCGATGCGGTAGGGGTCGCTACCCCGGCCGGTAACTGGGGCGATGCCGGCAACATCAAACTGCGCTTTACCGATACCTTCACCAAACTGGCCGCTGCCGGTCAGCTGTAAGCGAGGCGCTGCCGATGCGTAAATTGATCAACTACCAACCGCTGCCGCTCGGCCGCCTGCTGCTTGGCATTCTGCCGCTGCTGGCGGTGCTGCTGGTCTATCTGTTCGCGTCGGATGCGCGCCTCAGCCTGAACGCGGCAGACAAGCTGCTGCCGGGATTCAACGCCATGGGCGAGGCCATCAGCCGGATGGCGTTTCAGCCCAGCCCGCGCACCGGCGAGTATATGCTGTGGAGCGATACCGCCGCCAGCCTGCTGCGTTTGCTGAGTGGCGTTGCTATCAGCGCGCTGCTGGCGCTGGCAATCGGCCTGTTCACCGGCGCGCTGCCGGTGGTGCGCGCGGTGCTGGCACCGCTGGTGACGCTGTTTGCGCTGGTGCCGCCGCTGGCGATTCTGCCCATTCTGTTTATCTGCTTTGGCCTTGGCGAAGTCTCCAAAGTGGTGCTGATCGTTATCGGCATCACGCCGCTGATCGCCCGCGATCTGCAACTGCAGGTGCAGAAAATCCCGCAGGAGCAGCTGGTCAAAGCGCAGACGCTCGGTGCGCATAGCGCGCAGATTCTGTGGCGGGTGATTCTGCCGCAGCTGATGCCGCGTCTGTGCGATGCGGTGCGGCTGTCGCTCTGTTCGGCGTGGCTGTTCCTGATTGCTGCCGAAGCGATTGCGGCCACGGAAGGCCTCGGTTACCGCATCTTCCTGATGCGCCGCTATCTGGCCATGGATGTGATTCTGCCGTACGTGGCGTGGATCACCCTGCTGGCCTTTGCCCTCGACCTGCTGCTGCGGCTCGTCAGCCGACGCTGCTGGCCGTGGTATCACGCCAAATAAGGAGCGCGCGATGCCCTTACTGCAACTGAAAAATCTGGAAAAACACTACGGCGATCAGGTGGTGCTGGAGCGGCTGAATATGCAGGTCGAGCGCGGCGAGTTCGTGGCGATTGTCGGCGCCTCAGGCTGCGGCAAAACCACGTTTCTGAATATGCTGCTCGGCACCGAAGCGCCGACCAAAGGCGAGCTGCTGCTGGATGGCGCACCGATTCCCAACGAGCCGGACGCCCATCGCGGCGTGGTGTTTCAGCGCTACTCGGTGTTTCCGCATCTGACGGTGCTCGGCAACGTGATGCTGGCCGACGAGTTCAGCAGCGCACGCTGGCTGGGACGCGTCTGGGGACGCAAACGTCAGGCGATTCGCCAGCGCGCGCAGGCAATGCTGGCGCAGGTCGGACTGGAACAGGCGCAGAGCAAATATCCGCATCAGCTGTCGGGCGGCATGCAGCAACGTCTGGCCCTGGCGCAGGCGCTGATGAAACAGCCGCGCATTCTGCTGCTGGATGAACCTTTTGGCGCGCTCGATCCCGGTATTCGCAGCGAGATGCATCAGCTGATCACCCAGCTGTGGCAGCAGCATCAGCTGACCATTTTCATGATCACCCACGATTTGAAAGAGGGCTTCAGCCTCGCGTCACGCCTGCTGGTGTTCGACAAACTGCGCCACGATCCGCACGCGCCGCAAGCCTGGGGCGCCACTATCACTTACGACCTGCCGCTGGATCGCACTCAGCCCGCCGCTGAAGTGCTGTCCGCAACGCAGGTGGCTTAAAGGAGAGCACGATGCAGCCATACCAAACCCTGCTGCCCGCCGGGGCGCACTGGTCTTTTGTCATGCGCAGCGGCAGCGCGCTGACGCTGACCGATGTGGAGGGCGGCGCCAGCGCCAGCCTGCTGTTTTATAACCCGGAAAACCTGCTGGAGCGCTACAACGCGCCGGATACGCTCAAATGCCAGCACACTTTCCGGCTCACCGCCGGCCACTGTCTCTACTCAGACATGGGGCGCATTTTCTGCGGCATTGAACACGACAGTTTCGGCTGGCACGAGAGCGTGTGCGGCACGCTGAACGCGGCACAAACGGCCACGCGCTATGGGGTCAGCGACTATCAGCAGGCGCGCAACCTGCGCCATCAAAACGGCTACGACAGCTTCCTCGTCGAGCTGGCGAAATATGGCCTTGGCCAGCGCGACATGGCGGCCTGCCTCAATCTGTTTGCGCAGGTGCGCGCCGATGACAGTGGGCGCATAACGCTGGAGCGGCAGGGCGAAGCCGGCGCGCAGGTTCGGCTGCGTTTCGCCATGGACACGCTGGTACTGCTGCACACCTGTCCGCACCCGCTCAGCCCGGCGAGCGATTATCCGCGCCAGCCGCTGCAGCTGACGCTGGATGCGCAGCGCGCGCCGCTGCCGGAAATCTGTCTGCAGCGCGCGGAAAACCAGCGCGGCCTGCGCAATAACGCCCTCTATCAACTGCAGGGAGAAGTGTGATGATTAAAGAGAGTGAACGAAACCCGGCGCAGGCGCGTCTGCAGCAGCAGATCGACGCCGGTGATTACTGGCTGCAGCGCATTGCCGCCGGAGAAACGCTGCGCATTACCGATCTGGAAGGCAATCAGGCGGCGGATACGCTGTTTTTCAACGCCGACAATATCGCCGAGCGCTACAGCATGAGCGAGACGCTGCGCGGCCAGCACAACGTGTTTCTTACGGCCGGCAGCGTGCTGCGTTCTAATCTTGATCGGTCGATGCTGACCATCACCGCCGATACCTGTGGCCGTCACGATACGCTCGGCGGCGCCTGCTCGTGCGAGAGCAATACGGTGCGTTATGACCTCGAAAAGCGCCACATGCACTCCTGCCGTGACAGCTGGATGCTGGCGGTCGCCGCGCATCCGGAGTCTGGCCTGACGCGCCGCGATATCACGCACAACATTAACTTCTTTATGAATGTGCCGGTGACCCACGACGGCGGCCTGACATTTGCCGATGGCATCTCCGCGCCGGGTAAGTATGTTGAGATGGTGGCGCAGATGAACATTCTGGTGCTGATCTCCAACTGTCCGCAGCTCAACAATCCCTGTAACGGTTACAACCCGACGCCGATTGCCGTCAGCGTGTGGTGATTCTCTGACGCAACGGGACGACCCGTTTTACGCCGTCACAGCTGGTGCAGGACGACCTGCCGCAATAAGAGTATTCAGTCATGATTGATCGCGTATTGATTGCCAACCGTGGCGCGATTGCCGTGCGTATCATCCGTACCCTGCAGGCCATGAATATCCGGGCGATTGCCGTCTATGCCGAAGCCGATCGCCATGCGCGCCACGTGCGGCTGGCCGATGAAGCCTGGTCGCTGGGCGAGGGCCAGGTGCGCGACACCTATCTCAACCAGGACAAACTGCTGGCGATTGCCGCGCAGAGCGGCGCGCAGGCGCTGCATCCGGGCTATGGCTTTCTCAGTGAAAAACCGGAGTTCGTCACGCGCTGCGAAGCGGCGGGCCTGCATTTTCTCGGGCCGGATGCGGCGCAGATGCGGGCGTTTGGCCTGAAACATCGCGCGCGCGAACTGGCTGAGCAGAACGCGGTGCCACTGCTGCCGGGCAGCGGCCTGCTGACCTCCCTGCAGCAGGCACAGGCCGCCGCGCATCAGATTGGCTATCCGGTGATGCTGAAAAGCACCGCCGGCGGTGGCGGCATTGGGATGCAGCGCTGCAACAGCGCGGACGAGCTGGAGGAAGCCTTTACCCGCGTAAAACGTCTGGCAGGTAACAATTTCGCCGACGATGGCGTGTTTTTAGAGAAATTTATCGCCCGGGCGCGCCATATCGAAGTGCAGATTTTTGGCGATGGCCACGGCAACGTGATTGCGCTGGGCGAACGCGACTGCTCGGCGCAGCGCCGTAATCAGAAGGTGCTGGAGGAGACGCCCGCGCCGCGGCTCAGCGATGCGGTGCGCGCGCAGTTGCAGGCCACCGCCGTACGGCTGGCGCGCGCGGTTAACTATCGCAGCGCCGGCACGGTGGAGTATGTCTACGATGAGGTCAGCCAGCAATTCTGGTTCCTCGAAGTGAATACCCGCCTGCAGGTCGAGCATGGCGTCACTGAACTGGTATACGGCGTGGATCTGGTGCGCTGGATGGTCGAACTGGCGCAGCAGCGCCTGCCGCCGCTGGCGACGCTGCAACCGGTGGCGCAGGGCCATGCCATTCAGGTGCGGCTGTACGCTGAGGATCCGGCGAAGCAGTTTCAGCCGAGCGCCGGACTGCTCAGCCACGTGCAGTTCCCGACGGCGCTCGATCACGCCACGCTGCGCATCGACAGCAGCGTAGAGAGCGGCATGGAAGTTTCACCGTTTTACGATCCGATGCTGGCGAAGATCCTCGTGCATGCGGCCGATCGCCAGCGCGCGCTTGATGGCATGATCGCGGCGCTGGCGCAGAGTGAGCTGTATGGCATCGAGACCAACCTGCGCTGGCTGCGTCAGCTCTGTACGCTGCCGGACGTGCAGCAGGGACGCATCATTACCGCCACGCTCGGCAGCGTGGCGTGGCAGCCGCCGACGCTGGATATCCTCAGCGGCGGCACTCTCACCACGGTGCAGGATGCGCCGGGCCGCGTCGGCTACTGGCACGTCGGCGTACCGCCTTCCGGGCCGTTCGACAGCCGCGCCTTTCAGCTGGGCAATCGCCTGCTGGGTAACGAGGCCCAGGCGGCCGGGCTGGAAATCACGCTGCGCGGTCCGACGCTGCGCTTTAATCAGGCGTGCAGCTTTGTGCTGAGCGGCGCGCCGCTGGCGGCCACCCTCGACAGCCAGCCGCTGGCGATGCATCAGGTGCTGCATGCGCAGGCCGGGCAAACCCTGACGCTGGGCGACGTGCGCGACGGCTGCCGCAGCTATCTGCTGCTGGCGGGCGGGCTGGATACGCCGCGTTATCTGGGCAGCCGCAGTACCTTTACGCTGGGTAAGTTTGGCGGTCACGCCGGGCGGGCGCTGCGCGCCGGCGACGTGCTGCAGCTGGCCGCGCCGCGTCAGGCTGCGGCGGCGCGCCTGCCCGAGACGCTGCTGCCGCCGCTTAACGGTGAATGGCAGCTACGCGTTATTTATGGTCCGCACGGCGCGCCCGCCTTTTTTACCGATGACGATATAAGCGAATTTTTCGCTGCCGAGTGGCAGGTGCACTACAACTCCAGCCGCACCGGGATTCGGCTGATCGGCCCGAAACCTGACTGGGCGCGCAGCGACGGCGGCGAGGCGGGCATGCATCCGTCCAATATTCACGACAACGCCTATGCCTTTGGCACGGTGGATTTTACCGGTGATATGCCGGTGATCCTTGGTCCGGACGGCCCTTCGCTGGGCGGCTTTGTCTGCCCGGCGACGGTGATCGACGCCGACCTGTGGAAGCTGGGCCAGCTGAAAGCCGGCGATCGGCTGCGCTTTGTGCCGATCGCCCTTGCTGATGCCGATCGTCTGGCACAGGCGCAGCGTCGCGAGATCGCGCATCTGCAACCGGAAGCGGTGTGCGTGGCGCCAGCACTGCCGCTGATCGATCCGATCTTGCACCAGCATGCAGCAACCGCAGGGCGGCCTGCACTGTGCGTGCGCGCCGCAGGTGACCGTTTTCTGCTGGTGGAGTATGGCGCGCTGACGCTGGACATTGCGCTACGTTTCCGCGTTCACGCCCTCATGCAGTGGCTGGAGGCGCATCCGCTGGCGGGTCAGCTAGAGCTGACGCCCGGCATCCGCTCGTTACAGGTGCATTATGATGCGCAGCAGTGCGCAAGAAGTGAGCTGTTGGCGCAAATTTTGCACGCTGATAATCTGCTGGGCGACCTCGCCGACGCGGCTGTGCCGTCGCGCACCGTGTGGCTGCCGCTCAGCTGGGATGATGCCGCCTGCCGTGAAGCCGTGACACGCTATAGCCAGTCGGTGCGTCCGAATGCGCCCTGGTGCCCGAGCAACATTGAGTTTATCCGGCGTATTAACGGGCTCGATAGCGTGGAGGCGGTGAAACAGATTGTGTTCAGCGCCTCGTATCTGGTGATGGGGCTGGGCGATGTCTATCTCGGCGCACCGGTGGCGACGCCACTCGATCCGCGTCACCGCCTGGTGACCACCAAATACAATCCGGCGCGCACCTGGACGGCGGAAAACTCGGTGGGCATCGGCGGCGCGTATCTGTGTGTTTATGGCATGGAAGGGCCGGGCGGCTATCAGTTCGTCGGACGTACGCTGCAGATGTGGAATCGCGATCGCCGCACCAGCGCCTTTACCCAGCCGTGGCTGCTGCGTTTCTTCGACCAAATCCGTTTTTATCCGGTCAGTGCCGACGAACTGCTGCAAATCCGCGAACGTTTCCCGTGGGGCGATTATCCGCTGCGCGTGGAAGCCGGAGAATTTCGCCTCGCCGACTATCAGGCGCTGCTGACTGCCCAGGCGACGGAGATTGACGCGTTCCAGCAGCAGCGTCAGCAGGCGTTTGACGCCGAGCTGGCACGCTGGCGCGCCGATGGCCAGTTCACCTTCGACAGCCAGCTGCAGGCGCAGAGCAGCGAGGAAGTGGTGGTGCCGGCGGGCTGCCACAGCGTGGAGAGCCAGGTGGCGGGCAGCGTGTGGCAATGGCTGGTGGCGGAAGGCAGTGACGTAACCGCGGGTGCCACGGTAGGCATTCTCGAATCCATGAAGATGGAAATCCCGATCGTGGCGCCGGTCAGTGGCAAAATCCACAGCCTGCAACGCCAGGCCGGGCAGCAAGTGCAGGCGGGTCAGTTACTTATGGTGATCGATCCGTTTGCAGTATAAGAAAGAAGAAAAAATAATCAGGAAACAGGCAGCAAAGCCGGGGATCTGACCCATACTTAGAGACCCGGTTCAATGTTGCATTGCCCTGACATCTTTTCGCAGTGTGCAACAGGCTGTGTCCCGTAACGGTTTCATTAAAACACTATTTTCGCCCTGATAAGGGAAAACTGTTTCGGGATACAGCCTGATAAGGCCGGTTTCAGCGCCTGGTGGCGCTTACCTCTCTACTTTCACGTGCTTCATAGTGAGTTTTAAGGAGTTCTCTATGGAAATAAAAGATCCAATGGTCGAATTACTCAGCAGTCTTGAGCAAATTGTTTTGACACGTGATGCACAGACTCCCGTATCAGAAATTGCACTCAATACCGTTTCCGTTCCCGAACCGCAGCGTTTACGCGAGATGACCGGCATGCAGGTGGATGAATTCGCCCGCGTGATGGGGGTGAGCGTCTCGTCAGTAAAAAGCTGGGAAGCGCAACGTACGCGCCCATCCGCCACGGCTCGCAAACTGATGAAACTGCTGCAGGCCAATCCGTATCTTGGCCGACAGCTGCTGGAATAACGCCGACTATCGGTTCTCTGTGACCCGCCTGCACGGCGGGTTTTTTTCAGCTTAAGCCACCGTATTTCGCCGCCTGTTTGACAAACCAGCTTTCCGGCACGCTGTACGGCGGTTTTGCCAGCTGCGCGATGCCCTGTTCAATGATGTGATTCGCCTGCTGCCACAAACGCCGATCGCCCTGCTGTAACAGCTGAATCTGAATCTGTTTCTCAACCAGGTAAACCCGGGCAAAGTTGGGGTCGAACTGCACGATGGCACGGGTGTTATCGATGATATCGGCCAGCTTGATGGTTTGCGCCTCGGGCGAGGCTTCGGCAGTGTGGCGAAAGTGTGCCAGCTTACGGGCGGTACGATTCTTTGCCTGCGGCTGGGCGCTGTCGGTGAGCATGTCCACCAGGTGTGCAACGCGCGCACCAAAGTGTTCTTCAATATCCTGTAAAGTACTGGCGGTGTCCTCCACCGTGTCGTGCAGCCAGGCGGCAGCGATCATCGCTTCGTCATCGCTTACGCTGCGCACCAGCTCCGCGACGGCAGCCGGATGCACAATATAGGGTTCGTCGGTGTATTTGCGACGCTGGCCCGCATCGGCATGTGCCTGCGTGGCATAACGGCGCGCCTGCTCTTCCAGTGAATCACGCATCTTCACACTCCAGGAAAAAGTTGCTTGCAATTATCTAGCGCGCTATCTATATTGAGTCGCATGAACAGTAATCAAGATGACAAAAAAGTGAAGCCTGCGCCACTCCAGCTTGATCAGCATCTGTGTTTCGCGCTCTATTCGGCGAACCTGGCGATGCATAAAGTCTATCGCCAGCTACTGGCGGCGCTGGAGATCACCTATCCGCAATATCTGGTGATGCTGGTGCTGTGGCATCAGGATGATCTGACGGTATCGGAGATTGGTGAAAAGCTGTTTCTCGATTCGGCCACCCTGACGCCACTGCTGAAACGACTGGAGAGCGCTGGTCTGCTGCGCCGCCAGCGTTCGCGTCAGGATGAGCGCCAGGTCGTGGTCACGCTGACCGACCAGGGACGCGCGCTGCAGGAAAAAGCCGCCAGCATTCCGGAAGCGGTACAGTGTGCGACCGCCTGCGATACCGACACTATGGCGGCGCTGAAACAGCAGCTGGACGATCTGCGCGGCAACCTGAATCGCGCCACCTGAGCATCAGGGATGTCGCTGCGGCGGCATCCTGAGAGTGAAGTTTTCCCTTGTGCCTTATAAATAGCACGCGATTGTATAGCGAATAGTGAGGTTATGATGTCTTTAGAAAAAGTGATTTACACCGCCAAAGCCAAAGCAACCGGTGGCCGCGATGGCCGCGCCACCTCGTCTGATAACGTGCTGGACGTGAAGCTGGGCGTGCCAAAAGAGATGGGCGGCGCGGGCGGCGAGGTGACGAACCCGGAGCAGCTGTTTGCTGCCGGCTACTCTGCCTGCTTCCTCGGCGCGATGAAATTTGTCGCCGGCCGCGACAAAATCGCCATGCCAAAAGACGCGTGGATTGAGGGCGAAGTGGGGATTGGTCCTATCCCAACCGGTTTTGGCATTGAAGCAAAACTGAATATCCATCTGCCAGAGATGGATGCGGCGGAAGCGCAGAAGCTGGTTGATGCGGCACACATTGTTTGTCCGTACTCAAACGCGACGCGCGGCAACATCGACGTGACGCTGAATATCATCAACTAAGTTGATGCCTGCATAAAAGGCTCCTGCGGGAGCCTTTTTTATCACGAACAACATCCCGCATCCCACCGAACTAAAGAATTTTCTGGTCTTACCATTGGTTAAATGTTCTACTGCTGCGCTCCGTGCATCATCGTGATTATTTGGGTTCAGATTCGTCCCGATCCTACTCGCCAGGTCACGCTTTTCTGCTACGCAAGCGAACCTTACGCTCTTTGCACAGTCACATTTACGGTTGAAGCATCGACACCAGGTCGGGAACAGAAATTTATATGAATTACATTAAAAGTTTAACGCAGCAAAAGTTGTCGCTTTTGCTGGCGCTCTATCTTGGCATCTTATTGAATTTGCCGATCTTTTATCGCCGTTTTGACGGCTTCTTAACGAAATCCACCGTCACCAACTGGTTATCCGCCGCGGCGGAAGTGACCGCTGCCGTGCTGCTGACCTTCTTCCTGATGCGACTGCTGTCGCTGGGTGGCAAATGGTTTTATCGCGTCATCGCTAGCCTGCTGGTGGTGATTTCGGTGGCCGCCGCCTATTACATGGCGTTCTTTAATGTGGTGATCGGTTACGGCATCGTGGCGTCGGTCATGACCACCGATGTCGATCTCTCTAAAGAGGTTATCGGGCTGCACTTTGTGCTGTGGATGGTGCTGGTGAGCGCACTGCCGCTGCTGCTGATCTGGCGCAATAACCTGAGCCTGACGCTGATTGAACAGCTGAAAACCCCCGGTCAGCGCCTGAAACCTACAGTGATCCTGCTGCTGAGCGTAGCACTGGTATGGCTGCCGATTCGCTACTTCGACAAGCTGCAAAAAGCCAATGAAGAGATCACCAATATCGACCTGCCAAGCTATGGCGGCGTAGTGGCGCACTCTTATCTGCCTTCGAACTGGATTGCGGCGCTGGGCCTGTTCGCCTGGACCAAGGTGGATGAGAAGCTGGACAGCCAGGAGTTGCTCGATCCGGCGAAGAAGTTTACCTATGTAGCGCCGGCTGGCATTGACGATACCTATGTGGTGTTTGTGATCGGCGAGACCACGCGCTGGGATCATATGGGCATGCTGGGCTATAACCGCGATACCACGCCGAAGCTGTCGAAAGAGAAGAATCTGGTGGCATTCCGCGGTGAATCCTGTGATACCGCCACCAAGCTGTCGCTGCGCTGCATGTTTGTGCGCGAGGGCGGCACCATGGATAACCCTGGCCGTACGCTGAAAGAGCAGAACATTTTTGCGGTGATGAAAGAGCTGGGCTTCACCTCCGAGCTGTTCGCCATGCAGAGCGAAGTGTGGTTCTACGACAACGCCGATGTGAATAACTTCTCGTTCCGCGAGCAGATTGGTTCTGAGAAGCGCAATCAGGGCAAAGCGGTGGACGATATGCTGCTGGTGCCGGAGCTGCAGGCTTCACTGCAGCGCTTCCCGAAAGGCAAGCATCTGGTGGTGTTGCACACGAAAGGTTCACACTATCTCTATTCGCAGCGTTATCCGCGCGAGTATGCCCGCTATCAGCCTGAGTGTATTGGCGTGGACGATAAGTGCAGCAAAGCCCAGCTGATTAACGCCTACGACAACTCGATTTTGTATGTCGATACCATGCTGGACAGCGTGCTGGATCAGCTGCGTGATAAGAAGGCGATTGTGTTCTATGCCGCGGACCACGGTGAGTCGATCAGCGAAAATATGCACCTGCACGGTACGCCGCGCGAGATGGCGCCGCCGGAGCAGTTCCGCGTGCCGATGATTGTCTGGGCGTCTGATAAGTATTTGCAGGACCCGACTAACCGTAGCAACTTTGAGCGGTTACAGGCGCAGCAGCGCGTCGGCAAAACCCATCGTCACGTTGAGCTGTTCGACACCATTTTAGGGTGTCTGGGTTATACCTCGCCGGATGGCGGTATTAAAGCAGCGAATAACTGGTGCCAGGCACCTGCCACTGCCAGTAGTGCGAAAGCGCTGTGATTCGTGCCTGGATCTTATTGAGCAGGCTGGTGTTTAAGGCACTGCTTGCTTTCCAGGCAATCAGGCGGATTTTCGGGAAAAGGGATTGACGCTCTAAAGTCACGGCAGTAATATTCGCCCCCATCGGCGAGTAGCGCAGCTTGGTAGCGCAACTGGTTTGGGACCAGTGGGTCGGAGGTTCGAATCCTCTCTCGCCGACCATCATTCAAGAAACCTGCTTTGCAAAAAGCAGGTTTTTTTTCGTCTGTAGCAAATAGAGGATGAGAACCTCCGAAGGAGGTTTGAGCCGAGCGCAGCGAGACAACGTTGCGTCAGCAACGGCCCGCAGGGCGCTTCTCGCAGAGAAGCGTAATCCTCTCTCGCCGACTATCTTTCAGGAAACCTGCTTTGCAAAAGCAGGTTTTTTTTCGTCTGTAGCAAAAGAGGATGAGAACCTCCGAAGGAGGTTTGAGCCGAGCGAAGCGAGACAACGTTGCGTCAGCAACGGCCCGCAGGTCGCTTCTCGCAGAGAAGCGTAATCCTCTCTCGCCGACCATCATTCAAGAAACCTGCTTTACAAAAAGCAGGTTTTTTTTCGTCTGTCGTTTTTGCACTCTCAGGGTGAAATACGCGACCGCTCCGTAAAGACGCTGTCTCGTCCCTGATCGCTCGGCACACGCCATCCCTGGCGTGTGACGCTTTACTCCACGGCCCCGCATTCCACCCTTTATCCGGCTTCGGTGATGGCTGAAGGTTTACTGGCTGCCGTGCACATCCCCAGGTGCGTATAAATACGCACCCTACAAAAGTGCATAATCCTGTAGGGGCGCCATTCATGGCGACCGGATGGCCGCGCCGGAATCCACGCTCATCATTCAGCGGCATATTCCCTGTAGGGTCGCCATTCATGGCGACCGGATGACCATGCCGGAACCCACGCCCATCATTAATGGCGATCTGATGGGGCTTTCCCTGAACCAGACTCACATCCCGGCAGCAATAAAGCAAAGTCATCAATTTACGCGTTCCATTAATCATCACCGGGATAAACCGTATTATCCTTCAACACCGCTCTTCATCCCTTGCTGCATCAAAGCACCTCTCTTAATTCGCGACACATTCTGCTTATGACCGGCTTTTGCTTTTTGCTGATTTCTTATGCCATTACGCCAGCATATTTCGCTGCCTGAACGTCATAACGCACGGGGAATCGTTCAGATATTCAACATTTACCGACAACTTTAAGACGTTTTTTAACGGTGATAATCACTGTCATCAGGCGCTATTGCCAGAGAATCACACGGCATTGCGCGCTTTATCACCTTTTTAAATTTTGGCTTAGCGTGAAAACACTGTTTTTTATCGTTGCTTGCACTTACTCACACTCTGTGTAAATAACCCCACGTTGTATTGACGTTCATTGCAACTGTTGACAAATTGATGCGTCAATAAGATGCAGAGACGGCCAGCGCTGGCAGGTTCCACGGCGTCAGCGCTACAACAATAACCGCTCGCATTTTGGTCATTACATAACTGACCTGCCCGAACCGCATAAAAAAATCAGAGGTCGGGCGACGCACACAACATCACATCACAATGGAGCAAAACATGATCAACTCCCTGGCCAAATCCAGGATGCTGAAGGTCGGTCTTAGCCTGATTGCTATGACCGTGGCCGCGGGCGTTCAGGCGAAAACCCTCGTTTACTGTTCAGAAGGTTCGCCGGAAGGCTTCAACCCGCAGCTGTTCACATCCGGCACCACTTACGATGCCAGCTCAGTACCGATCTACAACCGTCTGGTTGAGTTCAAAACCGGTACCACTGAGCTGCAGCCGGGCCTGGCAGAAAAATGGGACGTCAGCGAAGATGGTAAAATCTATACCTTCCATCTGCGTCAGGGCGTGAAGTGGCAAACCACCAAAGACTTCAAGCCGACCCGCACCTTCAACGCTGATGACGTCGTGTTCTCCTTCGAGCGCCAGCTCGATAAAAACAACAAGTACCACGGTGTCTCCGGCGGCAGCTACGAATACTTCGAAGGCATGGACATGCCGAAGCTGATCGCCAAAATCGAAAAAGTGGATGACTACACCGTACGCTTCACGCTGACCCGTCCGGAAGCGCCGTTCCTCGCCGACCTTGGCATGGACTTCGCATCAATCCTGTCGAAAGAGTACGCCGACAACATGCTGAAAGCCGGCACGCCAGAAAAACTGGACCTCAATCCGGTGGGTACCGGTCCGTTCGTGCTGCAGCAGTACCAGAAAGACTCACGTATTCTGTACAAAGCCAACCCGGACTTCTGGGGCACCAAGCCAAAAATCGATCGCCTGGTGTTCTCCATCACGCCAGATGCTTCGGTGCGCTACGCCAAACTGCAGAAAGGCGAGTGTCAGGTGATGCCGTATCCCAACCCGGCTGATATCGCCAGCATGAAGAAAGACACCAAAATCAACCTGATGGAACAGCCAGGGCTGAACGTCGGTTACCTGTCTTTCAACACCGAGAAAAAACCGCTGGATAACGTCAAAGTGCGTCAGGCACTGACCATGGCGGTGAACAAACAAGCGATCATTGATGCGGTCTATCAGGGCGCCGGTCAGGCAGCGAAAAACCTGATCCCACCAACCATGTGGGGCTACAACAATGACGTCAAAGACTACGCTTACGATCCGGCCAAAGCCAAAGAGCTGCTGAAAGAAGCGGGCATGCCGGATGGCTTCAGCATTGACCTGTGGGCGATGCCGGTACAGCGTCCGTACAACCCGAACGCCCGTCGCATGGCGGAAATGGTTCAGGCTGACTGGGCGAAAATCGGCGTGAAAGCCAAAATCGTTACCTTCGAGTGGGGCGAGTACCTGAAGCGTGCTAAAGCCGGTGAACACCAGACCGTGATGATGGGCTGGACCGGTGATAACGGGGATCCGGATAACTTCTTCGCCACCCTGTTCAGCTGCGCGGCAGCGAAAGACGGTTCTAACTACTCACGCTGGTGCTACAAGCCGTTTGAAGATCTGATTCAGCCAGCGCGTGCTGAAGCCGATCACAACAAACGTATTGAGCTCTACAAGCAGGCGCAGGTGGTGATGCACGACCAGGCGCCAGCACTGATCATCGCGCACTCAACCGTGTACGAGCCAGTGAGCAAGAAAGTGAGTGGCTATGTGGTTGATCCATTAGGTAAACATCACTTCGAAAACGTCGACATCCAGGAATAACCTTTCGGATTATCGCGGTCAGGGCCAGCATGGCTGGCCCTCGGGCGGCACCTTCGCCGCCCGTGCTCCGCACTTTATTTCCGGCTAATTTCTTATAAACCCTCACTACCTTGCGCTGATGCAGCGTGAAGTATGACGGGGATTTTGAAGCGCTTCTTGCGTCGCGTCCGGCTATGCCGGCTGCGGATTGTGAGCAATGTAGTCCATGGCGTTAGCGCCACGGAAAATGACTGAGAATCCGGCTTATGCTGCAATTCATACTCCGACGTCTGGGCCTTGTCATCCCGACGTTCATCGGTATTACATTATTGACCTTTGCCTTCGTTCACCTGATCCCCGGCGACCCGGTGCTGATCATGGCCGGTGAACGCGGCATCTCCCCCGAACGTCATGCGCAGCTGATGGCCCAGTTTGGTCTCGATCAGCCGATGTGGAAACAGTACATCACTTACATCAACGGTGTGCTGCATGGCGACCTCGGCATCTCGCTGAAAAGCCGCATCCCGGTGTGGGATGAGTTCGTGCCGCGCTTTAAAGCCACGCTTGAGCTGGGCATTTGCGCCATGATCTTCGCCGTTGCCGTGGGTATTCCGGTCGGCGTGCTGGCGGCGGTGAAACGCGGCTCAATTTTCGATCACACCGCGGTGGGCATCTCGCTGACCGGCTACTCAATGCCGATCTTCTGGTGGGGCATCATGCTGATCATGCTGGTGTCGGTGCAGCTCAACCTGACGCCGGTCTCCGGCCGCGTCAGCGACACCATCTTCCTTGACGACAGCCATCCGCTCACCGGCTTTATGCTGATTGATACGCTGCTGTGGGGCGAAGAGGGCGACTTCAAAGATGCGGTGATGCACATGATCCTGCCGGCCATCGTGCTGGGTACCATTCCGCTGGCGGTGATTGTGCGTATGACGCGCTCCTCGATGCTGGAAGTGCTGGGTGAAGATTACATCCGCACCGCGCGCGCCAAAGGCCTGACGCGCATGCGCGTGATCGTGGTGCATGCGCTGCGTAACGCCATGCTGCCGGTGGTCACGGTGATCGGTCTGCAGGTGGGCACGCTGCTGGCGGGCGCCATCCTCACCGAAACCATCTTCTCCTGGCCGGGACTCGGCCGCTGGCTGATCGAAGCACTGCAGCGCCGTGATTATCCGGTGGTGCAGGGCGGCGTGCTGCTGGTGGCAATCCTGATCATTCTGGTCAACCTGCTGGTTGATTTGTTGTACGGCGTGGTGAATCCGCGCATCCGTCATAAGAAATAAGGGGGAATCATGTCTGCTGTTGATCCCGCAAGCGTCACCGCTGCACCGAAGCCGATGACCCCGATTCAGGAATTCTGGCACTATTTTAAACGTAACAAAGGCGCGGTTATCGGCCTGGTTTACATCATTCTGATGCTGCTAATCGCCATCTTCGCCGATGTGCTGGCGCCGCATGCCCCGGCTGAACAGTTCCGCGATGCGCTGTTGCACCCGCCGGTGTGGCAGGAGGGCGGCAGCTGGAAATTTATTCTGGGCACCGATGACGTCGGCCGTGACATCCTGTCGCGCCTGATGTTTGGTGCGCGCCTGTCGCTGCTGGTGGGCTGCATGGTGGTCGTGCTGTCGCTGATTCTGGGGGTGATTTTCGGTCTGATGGCCGGTTATCTCGGCGGCGTGGTGGATGCAGTGATCATGCGCCTCGTCGATATCATGCTGGCGCTGCCAAGCCTGCTGCTGGCGCTGGTGCTGGTGGCCATCTTTGGCCCGTCGATTGTCAACGCCTCGCTGGCGATCACCTTCGTCGCGCTGCCGCACTACATTCGCCTGACGCGCGCAGCGGTGCTGGTGGAAGTCAATCGCGACTACGTAACCGCCTCCAGCGTGGCCGGTGCCGGTACGCTGCGCCAGATGTTCATCAATATTCTGCCTAACTGCCTGGCACCGCTGATCGTGCAGGCGTCGTTAGGTTTCTCCAACGCCATCCTGGATATGGCCGCGTTGGGCTTTCTCGGTATGGGGGCGCAGCCGCCGACGCCGGAGTGGGGCACCATGCTCTCCGACGTGTTGCAGTATGCGCAGAGTGCCTGGTGGGTCGTGACCTTCCCCGGAGTGGTCATCCTGCTGACGGTTCTGGCCTTTAACCTCATGGGCGATGGTTTGCGTGATGCACTCGACCCGAAACTCAAGCAGTAAAGAGGCACCGAGATGGCGTTATTAAATGTAGAAAAACTGTCGGTGCATTTCGGCGACGAAAAGGCACCGTTCCGTGCGGTTGACCGCATCAGCTACCAGGTAGAACAGGGCCAGGTCGTCGGGATTGTCGGCGAGTCCGGCTCCGGTAAATCGGTCAGCTCGCTGGCGATCATGGGGCTGATTGACTATCCCGGCCGCGTGAAAGCGGAGAAGCTGGAGTTCAATCAGCGCGACCTGCAGCGCATCTCCGAAAAAGAGCGCCGCCAGCTGGTGGGCGCAGAAGTGGCGATGATCTTCCAGGACCCGATGACCAGCCTCAACCCGTGTTACACCGTGGGCTACCAGATCATGGAAGCGCTGAAGGTGCATCAGGGCGGCAGCAAGCGCACGCGGCGTCAGCGTGCCATCGACCTGCTGGAGCAGGTGGGCATTCCCGATCCGGCGTCGCGGCTTGATGTCTATCCGCATCAGCTGTCTGGCGGCATGAGCCAGCGCGTGATGATCGCCATGGCCATTGCCTGTAAGCCGAAGCTGCTGATTGCCGATGAGCCAACCACGGCGCTCGACGTAACCATTCAGGCGCAAATCATCGAACTGCTGCTGGAGTTACAGAAGCAGGAGAACATGGCGCTGATCCTGATTACGCACGATCTGGCGCTGGTGGCCGAAGCGGCGCAGCACATCATCGTGATGTACGCCGGTCAGGTGGTGGAAAGCGGCAAAGCGGTGGATATCTTCAAAGCGCCGCGTCACCCGTATACGCAGGCGCTGCTGCGTGCGCTGCCGGAGTTTGCCGCCGACAAAGCGCGGCTGGCGTCGCTGCCGGGCGTGGTACCGGGCAAGTATGACCGCCCTAACGGCTGTCTGCTCAATCCGCGCTGCCCGTACGTGACCGACCGCTGCCGTACTGAAGAACCTGAGCTGCGCGATATTCCGGGCCGCCAGTCCAAATGTCACTTCCCACTGGATGATGCCGGGAGACCGACTTATGAGTCTTGATAACACGAAGCAGGATTACCTGCTGCAGGCGATTGACCTGAAAAAACACTATCCGGTGAAAAAGGGTCTGTTCGGCCAGGAGCGCCTGGTGAAGGCGCTGGACGGCGTCTCCTTTAACCTTGAGCGTGGCAAAACGCTGGCGGTGGTGGGCGAATCCGGCTGCGGTAAATCCACGCTCGGACGCCTGCTGACGATGATTGAAACGCCGACCGCCGGCGAGTTGTACTGGCACGGGCAGGATCTGCTGAAACACGATCCGCAGGCGCAAAAGCTGCGCCGGCAGAAAATCCAGATTGTGTTCCAGAACCCGTATGGCTCGCTCAATCCGCGTAAGAAAATCAGCCAGATTCTGGAAGAGCCGCTGGTGATCAATACCGCGCTGAGCAAAGCGGAGCGGCGGGAAAAAACGCTGGAGATGATGGCCAAAGTGGGCCTGAAAACCGAGCACTACGATCGCTATCCGCACATGTTCTCCGGCGGTCAGCGCCAGCGTATCGCTATTGCGCGCGGCCTGATGCTCGATCCCGACGTGCTGATTGCCGATGAGCCGGTCTCGGCGCTCGACGTCTCGGTGCGCGCTCAGGTGCTCAACCTGATGATGGATTTACAGCAGGATCTCGGCCTGTCCTATGTGTTCATCTCGCATGATCTGTCGGTGGTGGAGCACATCGCCGACGAAGTCATGGTGATGTACCTCGGACGCTGTGTGGAAAAGGGCAGCAAAGAGGCGATCTTCAGCAATCCGCGCCATCCGTATACTCAGGCGCTGCTGTCAGCCACGCCACGCCTCAATCCGGACGAACGCCGCGAGCGCATCAAACTGACCGGTGAGCTGCCGAGCCCGCTGAATCCGCCGCCGGGCTGCGCGTTCAACGCACGCTGCCGCCGTCGTTTCGGTACCTGCGTGCAGCTGCAGCCGAAACTGAAGCAGTATGGTGAGCAGCAAATCGCCTGCTTTGCCGTTGACCAGGATGAGAATCAGCCGGTGGCGACGCCGTAATTACGGCCAGCCAGTGCGAAAGGCTCCTGCGGGAGCCTTTGTTATTGGTGGCCTGATACATGAGTAAAATTAACCTGACGTGTCTTAATCGCCTGCGATGGCAGAAATGTATTACGCGACTGAATCTTTAAATCGCTGGTCCTGAACCACAGCGAAAAGGTTAAGGCAAATTCTGAATCCGTGCCGCATTGTGTGAGCGCCGTCACGGCCAGAGATAACTGCACATTTCAATGGTAAGTTGTTTATTATCAGTGCATTATCCTAATTATCTTCCGGCTGCTATTTCCGTTAATCGATTTTTATTAATCCTGCTCAATTAATCAGTGCATGCTTTTTGCATCTGTATATTTTCAATCTTTCAGATAAAACTCTTTTGTCGAATCTGCGGTTTTAATAATCAGAATTCTCTCACCGTGTCTTAACGTGTGTGTTATATTCGCGGAAATTACCCCTCCGCTTTAACAGGCTCTGATCATGAAGAACTACGACGATCTGCAGCGTTTCCAGGAAAAAACGCAAACGCTGGACATTGCTTTTAAGGATATGTCCGGGCAATCGCTGGAAGCCGATCACAGCCAGTGGGCGATCATCCGTCAGCTGGCGACGGATGATGAGCCGGAGCTGGGTAGCGGCCAGCGCGTCGATCTGCCGCAGCCGCAGCCAATTCGCGGCGATGAGTTTGTCGCGCCGCCGCAGGCTCTTAATCCGGCGCCCGTCGCCCGCAGTGAAAAGGCATCGCTGCTGCAGAGCCTCGCCGCCAGCGCGCCGGCACCCGACACAGAAACACCGCGCAGCGCGCTGTTTCCACCGGCAAGCAGCGCGCCCACTGCCGCATCCGTGTCGTCGCTGGCACCAGCAGCCACGCACGTAGCACGTCAGGTGGCCACTTCACTGTTCCCACCGCCGCCGGTCAGCGCGCCGGTCGCTGAACAGGCGGTCGCCCCTGCTGCCGCAGCACCGGCCACTGCGCCCGCCGTGGTGCAGCCGGAGCCTGCTACGCCCTCGCGCTTTGGCGCACTGTTCCGCTCGCGTGCGGCGGAACCGGTTCATTTATCTAAAGAAACACTGCTCAAACCGTTACTGGAGAAGATCGCGCTATGCCATTAGTTTGTGTGTGCTCGCCAAAAGGGGGAGTAGGAAAAACCACCATGGCGGCCAACCTGGCCTGGAGTCTGGCGCGTGCCGGCAGCAAAGTGCTGGCGATCGATTTTGACGTACAAAATGCGCTGCGCCTGCATTTTGGCGTACCGCTGCACGACAGCCGCGGCTTTGTGGCGCGCTCGGAAGAGCAGGCTGACTGGAGTCAGTCGATCCTTACCACCGGCAGCAACATCTTTGTCATGCCTTACGGTGAAGTGACCGAAGCGCAGCGTGAGCGCTTCGAACACAACCTGGCGCACGATGCCCATTTCTTAAAACGCGGCCTGGATACCGTTCTGAATTATCCGGGTCTGGTGATTATTGCAGATTTTCCGCCGGGACCCGGTCCGGCGCTGAAAGCCATGCAGGCGCTGGCCGATATGCATTTAGTGGTGATGCTGGCGGATACCGCCTCGGTGGCGCTGCTGCCGCAAATTGAAAACCATCGCATGATTGGCCAGCCATTAAATAATCAGCACGGTCATTATTTCGTGCTCAACCAAAGTGATAATCGCCGGAATATCAGCCGTGAAGTGACCGCATTTATGCAGCAGCGGCTGGGCGATAATTTACTCGGCGTGGTGCACCGCGATGAAAGCGTGGCTGAGGCCAATGCCTCGCAGCAGTCAATCTATGATTTCAGCCCGGCCTCAGCAGCGGCGTTTGATATTGAACTGGTGGCAAAACGGGTGGCGAATATCCTGAATATCAACGTAGGCAACGGCGAAGTTCAGGCACCGATCCGCAGTCATTATTAACAAGCCCGGCCGCCAGCGGCCTGGTTCAAATAATAACAACACAGCTTCTTCAGGGTGAATCATGAGTAAACTCGGGTTTTACCTGCTGCTGCTGGTGCTTGCACCGGTCGCTGCGGTAATCGTCATCACGCCTATGGACAGCCAGAAACAGTATATTTTTGGTTTGATCAGTATTGGCATGATGTTTTTACTGGGCTTCAGTAAAAGCCGTAAAATAACCATTGTGATGGTTTTTCTTTCCGCGCTGATGTCGACCCGATATATCTGGTGGCGCACCACGGAGACGCTGCAGTTTAATTCCGAGATTGAAGCAATTCTCGGTATCGGCTTATATCTGGCCGAGCTGTATGTCTGGCTGATCTTAATTCTCGGCTTCCTGCAAACCAGCTGGCCATTAAAACGCACCATCGAACCGCTGCCGGATGATACCCGCTTGTGGCCGACGGTCGATGTCTACGTGCCGACCTATAACGAAAGCCTCGACGTAGTGCGGGATACCGTGCTGGCGGCGCAGTGTATCGACTATCCGCGCGATAAGATCAAAGTTTACCTGCTGGATGACGGCAAACGCAGCGAGTTCGCGGTATTTGCCGCCGACGTTGGCGTCGGCTATATCACGCGTGACGATAACCGCCACGCCAAAGCCGGCAACCTCAATCACGCCATGAAAATCACCAAAGGCGAGCTGATTTGCGTGTTTGACTGCGACCACGTGGCGACGCGCACGTTCCTGCAGGCTACCGTCGGTCCGTTCCTGAAAGATCCGAAGCTGGCGCTGCTGCAGACGCCGCACTACTTCTATTCGCCGGACCCGTTCGAACGTAACCTGCGCGCCGCGCGCAGCATCCCGAATGAGGGCTCGCTGTTTTACGGCCCGGTGCAGCAGGGCAACGACAACTGGAACGCTACGTTCTTCTGCGGCTCCTGTGCGGTGATCCGCCGCAGCGCGCTGGAACAGATTGGCGGCTTCGCGGTGGAAACCGTCACCGAGGACGCGCATACCGCGCTGAAAATGCAGCGTCTCGGCTGGGGCTCGGCGTTCCTGGCAATTCCGCTGGCGGCAGGACTGGCGACCGAACGTCTGGGCCTGCACGTGATTCAGCGTACACGCTGGGCGCGCGGCATGACGCAGATTTTCCGCGTCGACAATCCGCTGCTGGGCCGTGGGCTCAGGTGGCAGCAGCGTCTGTGCTACCTCAACGCTATGCTGCACTTCCAGTTTGGCCTGCCGCGCGTGGCGTTCCTCACTGCGCCGCTGGCTTACCTGCTGTTTAACCTGAATATTATCCACTCGTCGGCGTCGCTCATCTTTGCCTACGTACTACCGCATCTGGTGATGTCGCTGTACGTTAACTCGCGCATGAACGGCAAATTCCGCTACACCTTCTGGGGTGAAATCTACGAAACCGTGATGTGCTTCCACCTGGTGATTCCGACGCTGCTGACCCTGCTGTCGCCAAAGCACGGCAAATTCAACGTGACGGATAAAGGCGGCCTGCTGGACCAGGGCTTCTTTGACTTCCACATCGTGCGGCCTCACGTCATCGTTGCCGCGCTGCTGTCGATTGGCATCGTGGCCGGCGTGGTGCGTGCCGTGGCGCATGATTACTTCGGGGTGGACCCGTATGTGATTGCGCTCAACGTCGGCTGGGCGGTGTTCAGCCTGATTATTCTGATGGCGGCGATTGCCGTGGCGCGTGAAACCAAACAGGTGCGTAAAACCATTCGTATCGAGGTGCAGATCCCGGCGGTGATTCACTACGCCAGCGGCATCTCTTCGCGCACGCAAACCAGCGATCTGTCGATGGGCGGCGCGCAGCTGGATGCGCCGGACAACCGGCATGAGCACGATGAAATCGAAGAGATCGATCTGTTGCTGAAATCGGGTGCCATCACCATTCCGGTGAGCAAGATCTCCGGTGATGAGGAGACCATTCGCCTGCGCTTTGGCGCGATGCCGCTGGCGCGCCGCCGTGAACTGGTGCGCGTGGTGCTGGCGCGGGCCGATGCGTGGATCCAGCCGGAATATAAGCAGGACAATCCGCTGGTGTCGCTCGGCACCATCATCCGTACCGTCTTTGAGCTGTTCTGGCTGAGCTGGAAAGATCGCCGTGAGGCGCGCAAGCGTGATGGCCAGGCAACGGCCAAAGAGGACAGCGCAGCATGAAAACATTGACGTACACGCTGCTGGCCAGCGCGCTGACCACCACGCTGCTGCTCGCCCCTGCCTGGGCAGAGACGCCGGCGGTAACCCAGGACAGCGCCGCGCTCTCTGACGTACCGCCGCCGCAGGGGCTGGATGGCAGTGCCGATCCGCAGCTGAAGCAGGCGGCGGGCGACGCGCCGTACACGCCGGGCGATGCAGCGCCGCTGCAGGAAAATACAGCACCCGCACAGCCGGCAGAGTCAGCACAGCCGGCAGAATCAGCAACGCCAGCAGCATCGGCTGCGCCTGACATCGTCATTCCGCAGGTGGCTGCGGAGGCACCGGCTGCCGCTGAGCCCGCTGGCGCGCTGTTAAACCAGCCGGTGAGCAGCACCATTTCGGTGGCGCAGATGGGGCAGCCGCGCGGCATCACCCTGACCGGCGGCCAGCTGCAGTCCGGTATTCTGTTTACCCTGCCGGGCGATGAGGTGATCACTAATGCGCGGCTCAACCTGTCGCTGCGCGTCTCTGCCGCGCTGGCGGCGCGCAACACGTCGCTGCAGCTGATGCTCAACGGCCAGCCGCTCGGCACCCTGCCGCTGGGTGCCAGCGACAGCGATGTCAGCGACTATCAGCTGGATATTCCGGCGGCGATGGTGGTTTCCAGTAATAACCTCAGCTTTAAAATCAACGATGCCGACAAGCTGCTGTGCGAAAAAGAGAGCGCGCAGCAGTATCAGGTCACTATTCTGCCGAAAACCACGCTGAGCCTTGAAGGCCAGCAGCTCAACATCGGCACCAGCCTGCGCAACTTCCCGCGGCCGTTTATTGATGTGCACCGCATGACGCCCGCCAGCGTGACCTTTGGTTTTGCCGCTAACGTTTCGCCGGATAGCGTCAGCGCCGCCGCGCTGGTGGCTTCCTGGCTCGGCATTCAGTCGGATTACCGTGGCATCCGTTTCCCGGTGGTGCGCGGCGATCTGCCCGAGCACAACGGTATCCTGATCGGCCATCCGGGTGACAAAATCGGCAGCGTGACGCTGCCTGCGGCGAAGGGGCCGCTGCTGCAGGTGATCGATAACCCCAACAATCCGGTGTACAAACTGTTGCTGGTGGTCGGTGCAGATGATGCCCAGCTGCGCCAGGCGGCCAACCGCCTGACCACGCAGCCGCTGGCCACCGATGCCAGCAGCCTGAACGTACCGCCGCAGCCGATTGGCACGCGCAAACCGTACGACGCACCGCGCTGGATCAACACCAGCCGCCCGGTGCGTCTCAGCGAGCTGCTGCGTAAAGATCAGAGCCTGACCACCACCGGTATCTGGCACGATGCGCTGCGGGTTAACTTCCGCGCGGCGCCGGATCTGTTCCTGTGGGACGGCGACGCGATTCCGGTCAATCTGCACTACCGTTTCCCGTCGGAAAGCTGGATCGATGAAAACAATTCGTTCCTCAACGTCACGCTGAACGGCACCTTCCTGCGCAACCTGACGGTGAACAAAGTCGGGCTACTGGAGAGCGCCTGGCACCGGCTGGGCGGGGATGCACGCCAGGAGCAGTACACGCTGAAGCTGGAGCCGTATCTGATTTACGGCGACAACCAGCTGGCGCTCTACTTCAACATCAAGCCAAAGGCGGATGCGCCGTGCGGCGTACTGCTCAACAACAACATCAAGAGCCGTATCGAAGAGGATTCATGGATCGATCTGAGCCACACGCGCCACTTCACCATGCTGCCGAACCTGTCGTACTTCGTCGGTGCTTCGTTCCCGTTCTCGCGGCTGGCGGATTTTTCGCAGACCACGCTGCTGCTGCCGGAGGCGCCGGGTGATGCCGAGATCGCTACGCTGCTGGACATGGCCGCGCGCGCCGGTAACGCCACCGGCGTGCCGCTGGTGCAGAATCAGGTGTTGTTTGGTCTGCCGAACGGCGGCACCAATCTGACGCGCCTGCAGCACAGCGATGTGCTGGCAGTGAGCACCATGCAGCACAGCGCCTTCACGCAGCAGATGCTGGCCGGCACCGCTTACCAGACCAGCGGCAACACGCTGGGCGTTAAAGAGCCGACCACCGTCGATAAGCTGCGCGGCTGGCTGACCGGTGACTGGTCTCGCCAGCAGCTGGATGCCGATCGCTACTTCTCCTCAAATGAAGCGTGGCGCGGCTTTGTCAGCTATCGCTCACCGTGGAGCGCCGATCGTCTGGTTGTGATGACGGTCGCCACCAGCGATCAGCAGCTGCTGCGTTTGCACGATGATTTGAATTCGGCGCGCATCAACGCCGGCATCCGCGGTGATACCGCCATCATCACCGATGAGAACGGTATCCGCAGCTTCCGCGTCGGGCCGCAGTTCCCGAGCGGTGAAATGCCGTGGTACATGATGGTGGTGTGGTATGCCAATCAGCACTCGGTACTGATGGCGCTGGCGGCGCTGCTGCTGTCGGCGCTGATCGGCAGTGCGGCCTGGGTGATGCTGAAGCGCCACGCGTGGCGCCGTCTCCACCCGAAAGACGATAGCCACTCCGGCCGGAAGTAAGGATAAAAATAATGAAAAAACAGCTGATAAGTGCCGGTATTCGTCAGGCGTTCCTGCTGGGCGGCGCGCTGACCTTCTCACAGCCGCTGCTGGCGGCGGAGAGCACCAATCCGGCGTTACAGGCACTGTTCGACCAGGCGGCCTACTGGCATCAGAAAGCGCATGACGATCTGGCGAAAGCCTCGCTGCAAAAAATCCTGATGGTGGAGCCGAACAATACCCAGGCGCTGTATCTGCTGGCGCTCTATTCACAGCAAAGCGGCAGCGCGGCCGATGCGGCACAGTGGCGCGCCCGCCTGAGTGCGGTATCGCCCAACGATCCGCATCTGACGGAGCTGGACAACGCCCGGCAGCTGCAGAGCATTCCGCAGGCGCAGCTGTCGCTGGCTCGTCAGCAGGCGCGCAGCGGTAACATCGCCGCCGCGCTACAAACCTGGCGCAACACCTTCAGCGGCAACGAGCCGCCGCCGAGCGTGGCGGCAGAATATTATCTGACCATGGCCGGCGACCGCACGCTGCTGCCCCAGGCGGTGGAGGCGCTGCGGCAGTTTGCCGCCGACCATCCGCAGGATACCGGCGCTCAGCTGGCGCTGGGCAAAGCGCTAACCTATCAGGAAGCGACGCGCCGCCAGGGCATTGATGTGCTGGCCAGCATGGCGGACGGTAATAAAGAGGCCGATCGCTCGCTGCGTCAGGCGCTGCTGTGGCTGGCGCCCCAGGCGTCAGACGCCACGCTGTATCAGACCTGGCAGCAGCGCCATCCGCAGGACAGTGCAGTGGTGGATTACTACCGCAAAAATGTCGGCGGCGCGGAGAAGGGCGCGGGCTTTAGCGCGCTGAACAGCGGCGACGTCAGCGGTGCGCAGAACAACTTTGAAAAAGTGCTGCAGGCCAACCCGCAGGACGCCGATGCGCTGGCCGGTATGGGCTACGTGGCGCAGCGCGCCGGACGCTACGCCGAAGCCGCCGATTATCTGACGCGTGCCGCACAGCTGGGCGGCGATCAGAGCCAGCAGCGTCAGCAGCAGGCGGCCGACGCCCGCTTTTATGCGCAGCTGGCGAATGCCCAGCAGGCGCTGAAAAACGGTGACAGTGCGCAGGCGCTGGCGCTGAGTGAGCCGCTGACGCAGGCCGAGGGCGAAAAAGGTATATCGGCGAAGCTGTTCCGCGCTGATGTGCTGCGCCGCAGCAATCAGCTGCAGCAGGCGGAGCAAACCTACCGGGCTATTCTGCAGAGCGATGCCGATAACCGCAGCGCCAAAGAGGGGCTGTTTTACGTGCTGCGCCAGCAAAACCGCAGCGCCGAAGCCAATACCCTGCTGGCATCATTGCCCGACAGCGTGCGCCAGAGCGTGGCACCGCGCGGTAACAGCAGCGATCCGCTGCGTGCGCAGGCAAAACGCGAGCTGGCGGCAGGCAATCGCAGTGCGGCCATCGCCACGCTGAACAGTGCCATTCAGCGCTATCCCAGCGACGGCTGGCTGCGACTCGATCTGGCGCGCATCTACCGCGCGCAGGGCGATAATTTACTGGCCGCCAACGTCATGCAGCCGACCCTGCGCAGCGGCGCCAGCACCAGCGAGCTGTATGCCGGTGCGCTCAACGCCAGCGAGAGCGGTGCCTGGCAGCAGGCCAGCCAGCTGCTGGCGCGCATTCCCAACGGCAGCAAGAACAGCGAGATGCGCGAACTGGCGCAGCGCGTGAATTTCAATCTGCAAATGGCCACCGCCGATCGCTATCTGGCGCAGGGCTCTGACGCGGCAGCGGCCAATACGCTGCGCGCGCTGGCCGCCACGCCGCCAGCCAATCCGGTCGATGCCGGTAATCTGGCGCAGAAACTGGCCAAAGCCGGCGATCTCACCACGGCGGTGACGGTGGTGCGCGGCAACATGCAGCGCGGCGTGCAGGGCAACGCCGGTGATTACGCCGCGCAGGTGGCGGTACTGAATCAGGCGGGACTGACGACCGAAGCGCAGAGCTTTCTCAGCAGTCCGGAGTTGCAGGCGCGCAGTACGCCCACGCAGCTGGCCGGCATCCGCAACGGTTATCTCATCAATGAAGTCGATCGCCTGCGCGAGCAGAAGCAGTACGCCGCCGCCTATGACAAGCTGGTGGGTGCGCTGCAGCACGATCCGCAGAACCGCGATCTGATGTTTGCCATGGCGCGTCTGTATCAGTCCGGCAAGATGAACAAAGAAGCGGGCGTGGTGTATGACTATCTGCTGACGCAGGATACGCCCACTCAGGATGCGCGCACTGGCGCTATTGATGTGGCGCTGGCGCAGAACGACGTCGACAAAGCGAACACCTTAACCCGCGGCCTGCGCAATGAGCAGACGCCGGATCGCCTGTTACTGCTGGCACGCGTGGCGGAAGCCAACGGCGAGCACAGCCAGGCGATGAACTACCTGCGCAGCGCGCGCGGTCAGCTAATTGGTCTGCAGGGCGCACAGAGCGGCAGCGTGCCGACCGTCGGCGGCCTGGCGCTGGCGGACAATCCGTTTATCAACCGCAGCACCTCGCCGGTGTCCGGTTCGCCTTCCAGCTATGGCACAGTGATGCCGTGGCAAACGGCGCCGGCCACCAGCAGCAGTGCGCAGGATGTCACGCTGGCGAGCACCACGCCGGCGGTCCGGCAGAGCCAGACGCTGCGCCAGATTGACGAGATGATGGACAATCTGCAGGAGAAAACCGGCACCTGGGTACAGGGACAGATGCAGGTGCGCGGACGCGACGGCGAATCGGGGCTCAGCAAGCTGACCGAAGCCAAAGCGCCGCTGACCTTCTCGACCGTGCCGTTCGGCGAGTCGCGCTTCGACTTTACTATGACGCCGGTGTCGCTCACCGCTGGCAGTGCGGCTGGTGATGCATGGCGTCGCTTCGGCAGCAACGCGCTGGTGCAGGGCAATGTGGTGGCATCCGGCGCGGCCAAAATAGACGACACGCCGTCTTCGTCGACCGATTCGCAAAAGGCCACCGGCGTGGAACTGAATATGGCGCTGAAGGGCGACAGCTATAAGATCGATCTCGGCAGCACGCCGCTCGGCCAGGATCTCAGTACGCTGGTGGGCGGCGTGCAGTGGTCACCGAAGCTGACCGATTTCCTGACGCTGATCCTCACCGGTGAACGCCGCGCCATGACCGACAGTCTGCTGTCGTACGTTGGCGTGGAGGACAAGACCAGCGGCAAGCGCTGGGGGCGCGTCACCAAAAACGGCGGCAATGCCATGCTGAGCTTCGATAACGGCGACGCGGGTTTCTATGTCGGCGGCGGCGCTTACAGCTATCTGGGCGAGAACGTGGCGAGCAATAACAGCGTGCAGGCCACTGCGGGCGCTTACGTGCGGCCTTACCACTACGACGACCGCGAGCTGAAGGTCGGCATGAGCCTGTCGTGGATGGATTTCTCCAAAAACCTGAGTTACTTCAGCTACGGTCAGGGCGGCTATTTCAGTCCGCAGAATTATGCCGCGGTATCGTTCCCCATCGACTTCAGCCGCAAGTTTGATGACCTGAAAGTCAACGTTGGCGGTTCGGTCGGCTATCAGTCGTACAGCCAGGACAAGAGCGCGTATTTCCCCAACGATCCGTCGCTGCAGTCCCAGCTGCAAAGCCTCGCCGATCAGGGCTTTGTCAAAAGCGCCTACTATAGCGGTGAGAGCAAAAACGGCATTGGCTATAACCTGCACGCCGGTGCCGATTATAAGATTAATAAAGATGTCACCATCGGCGGCCAGCTCGGCTATGACACCTTTGGCGATTACAACGAAAGCACAGCCAATCTGTACTTCCGTTATCTGTTTGGAGACAACTAATGAGTGAGCAACCGGGCGCACGCATCAGCCATCCGTATCAGCCGGGCTGGTTTGATCTGGTCAGCGTGATGATTGAGAGCATGCTGGATAACGCTGGCGCGGAGGCGGAAGCCTTCCTCAACGGCGTGGGCGAATTGCTGGCAACGCGCTATCCTTTGCCGGAGGCGCGCACCGTGCAGGATCTGGAGCGCGAAATTAATCTTCAGCTGGCGCGCTTTAACTGGGGCTTTGTTCAGCTGCAGCCGCAGCAGAACGCGATTATGCTTGAGCACCATGCCCTGCCGCAGGGCGACAGCCAGCTTGATGCAGAACGCTGGCAGCTGGCGCTGAGCGCAGTGCTGGCCGGCGTGTACGCGCAGTGGCTACGTGCGCAGGGTGGCAGCGCGGCGGTACCGCTGACGCTGGAAAAAATCGACGGCGGCACGCTGCATTATCGATACCAATAGGAAGCTGTGATGAGAGTGATGCGGTTCTGGCGTCAGTGGATGCTGTGTTTCATGGTGATATTTTTCAGTGCTCAGGCGGCCGCCGATGGCTGGAGCAGTTACAAAAGCCGCTTTATGAGCAGCGACGGCCGCATCAGCGATACGGCCAACAACAACGTCAGCCACACCGAAGGTCAGGGCTACGGCATGCTGCTGGCGGTGGCGTATAACGATCGCGCCACCTTTGATTTGCTGTGGCAGTGGACGCGTACCCATCTGCGCAATCCGCAGAATGACCTGTTCTACTGGCGCTATACGCCGGGCGCAGCCGATCCCATCGCCGATAAGAATGATGCCTCGGACGGGGATGTGCTGATCGCCTGGGCGCTACAGCGCGCGGCGCAGAAGTGGGGCGGTGATTATCAGCAGGCGTCGGATCGCATTCAGCGTGCGGTCATCAAGCTAACGGTGATCGACTACGCCGGCCGCAAGGTGATGTTGCCGGGCGCGCAGGGCTTCAATAAAACCAGCTATGTGGTGCTTAACCCTTCCTATTTCCTGTTCGCCGCATGGCAGGAGTTTGCGCAGCACAGCCATCTGCGCGTGTGGAACACGCTGATTGATGATAGCCTTGCGCTGCTGGGCGACATGCAGTTTGGCAAAACCGGCCTGCCGCTGGACTGGGTGGCGCTGAACGCCGATGGCTCCGTCGCGCCGGCGGTCGGCTATTCCAACCGCTTCAGCTATGACGCGATTCGTATTCCGCTGAATATCTGGTGGTACGATCCGCAAAGCCTGCGGCTGGTGCCCTTCCAGCGCGTCTGGCAGGGCTACGCGCGCGACACCACGCCAGCGTGGTTTGATGTGCTGGCCAATACCCCGGCACCTTACAATATGGAAGGTGGCCTGACCGCGGTGCGCGACCTGACGCTCAACCAAACCGGCTATCTCAGCGACCGCCTGGCGCCGGAGCAAAACTATTTCTCCGCCAGCCTGCAACTGCTGACCTGGCTGGCTTATCAGGAGAAGCGATAGCCTCTCTGTGCCGGACGGAATTAACCTTCCGTCCGGCCGTTCACCATCAGGCCCGCCCGCCTGGCTTCAAACCCTGTTCCAGCGTTTCACTCGATTCCTGACCTGTCTGTATTTCATTTCATTCTTGTACTGACCGCGCAGCTATTGCGCCCGATCAACACCATCAGCGCGTACTACACGCAATTTGTCATGCTAAAATGTATAGACAAAAGTGTATGATAAATGCAAACGGAACCGGAGTTTGAGTGGGATACCACCAAGGCGGAAACAAATTTCCGCAAGCATGGTATCCGCTTTGAAGTTGCAGCCCGCGTGTTTGAGGATCCTTTCCACCTGTCGGTGCAGGATCGTTATGAAAATGGGGAATATCGCTGGCAAACCATTGGTAATGTTATGGGGCATGTGGTCATTCTGGTGGCCCATACGGTGCGCTTCGAAACAGATGTTGAGCGAATAAGGATTATCAGCGCACGCCATGCAACGCGTATTGAGAGGAGGCGCTATGAGCAAAGTCAGGTTTAAACGCAGTGAATTACCGCCGCTCACCGATAAGCAACAGGCGGAGCTGGATGCTTTGAGCCGGAAACAGGACAGCGACATCCAGTGTGATGATATTGCGCCGTTAGACGACAGTTTCTGGCAGGCTGCCGAACGGGGGCGTTTTTACCGCCCGGTAAAAACCCAGGCTTCGATCAGAATCGATGCGGATATTCTTGAGTGGTTAAAGGCGCCTGGCAAAGGTTACCAGACGCGCCTCAACGCGATCCTGCGAGCCGCGATGCTAAGAGAACTGCAGGGTAAATAGTGTGCTTATTTAAAATCCGCATACGGTTCCAGTGGCTGTGGTGGCATATCCATGTCGCCGTTCCAGCCGGCCATTGAGTAGCGCACATACAGCAGCCCGTGGCTTGGGGTGTAATCTTTCGCCTGCTGAATGTCCATGGCCAAACCCAGCGACCAGTGCGGCGTGATGCGCCGTTCTATCAACGCCTGCACGGTATAGCCGAAACCGCGTCCGGAACTGCTGTCCGATGACGGATTGCTGGCCAGCGTAAAGCCTGGATTCACCGGGTAGCGCGCCTGAGCGTCGGTGGTTGACTGTGACCACGACACCGAACCGCCGAGTTCATACGACCAGTTTTCCGTGCGCTGACGCCAGGTCAGCGGCACCGCCAGCGAGAAGTAGCGCTGCGGGCTGTAATAGCCGCCCTGGCCAAAGGTGTAGTCGCTCAAATCTTTCTGATAGTGCCACAGCATACTGTTCAGGCCGATGGTGGCGCGCTGGTTGTCGCTATTGATCAGCTTGTAGTAATAGCCTGCCATCAGCCGTTCGCGGCTGTTGTCCGCCACGTTTTCACCGCTGATTTGATGGGCGCTGAGATCGGCCCACACCCCGTGCGCGCCGCCCCGATCGTAGCTCAGGCCGATGCCGCCGCCGGTCGCGACGACGCCGCCCCAGTTTTTGCCGCCGTTAGTGGCCGGATCGCGCGCGCCGGCGTAAGCCAGCAGCGAACTGGAGATCGGGCGACGTGAAGCGGTAAAGGTCACCCCGAGATCGTCGATGTCAGTTTTCCAGCTTATGCCGCCGACCCAGTTAGTGACGGTAAAACCGAGCGGCGTGGTGCCGATATCGGCTGACCAGCGATCGTTGTGCCAGCCGACGCCCAGCGCGGTGCCTTCGTCCCGCTGGGTGAAATCGCGCCGGCAGCCCCCGGCGTTGGCGTCGTTACAGCTGCCGAACAGTTCACTGTGGCTGCCATCCGTGGTGGAAAACGTCCCGGCAGACACCTGTACGTGATCGATGCGCACAAAGCTGCGGCCATCGACCAGCGGGGTTTCCGCCTGCAGCATGGTGGTATGGGCGGTAAAGTCAGAGGTGCCACCGTTGCCCTTATCGCGCGAGTAGTCCTGTTCCAGCGTCACAGTGGTGTCCTGCTGGCGATACAGATCAGCGGCGTCGCTGCGAATGCTGCGCTTCAGCCAGTCGTCCTGGGCCTGCGTGCGCGTCAGCCGGGTATAGCGGGCGTTATCGTCTGGCAGCGCAGGGGTGATGCCGCTGGCGACCATCGCCGCGCGGTAATCCTGCTGTGCCAGCGCGGGCTGGCGCTGCTGTCTCTCCAGCCGCGCGGCATCACGCAGCACCAGCGCTTTTTCCTGTGACGGCGCGACAGCGGCGGCGCGGGTTTTCAGCGCGCTGAACAGCTGCTGCGCTTTGAGGAGATCGCCGCTGTTTTGCCAGGCGAGCGCCACGCGCCGGCCGCTGTTCAGGCTCTGCTGCGCCACGCTGTCCGGCAGGCTGTGCAGCGCTGCGCGCGCTTCGGTGGTGCGCTGCAGCGCCAGCAGCGCCTCGATGCGGCCGAGCGCGGCATCGTTGTTGCTGGCGTCCTGCTGCAGCACCTGCTGATAACCGGCCAGTGCTGTTGTGGCATCGCCCCGCTCCAGCGCCCAGTCGGCCAGCGTAATGTCGCGGCGCGGCGAGGCCGGCTGCTGTTGCAGCAAGCGGATGGCGACGGCTTCATCACCGCGGGCGCGTAGCTCCCCGGCACGCCCGAACGCCTGGTTTTGCGCCAGGCGATCCGCCAGTTCATGCATGTTGCTGTCCCAGCGGGCGGTGGGTAAACGGTGCAGCGTGGCCAGCGCGGCGGCATCGTCGTCGCCGGATGACTGCCACAGTGCCGTGGCATACAGCGCGGCTGGCTGCTGCGGCTGCTGGCGCACCATCGCGGCCATTACCGCGGCGCCTGCCTGGTTGTCACCGCTGCTGCGTAGCGCACTGGCCAGCCGCCAGGCCAGCCAGACATCATCCGGTCGCGCCTGAGCCGCCTCACGGTATTTCGCTACCGCCTGCGGCCATTGCTGCTGCTGCGCCAGCGTATCTGCGTCGGCCAGCAGGCTCTCAATACGTAAATTGCTCAGGCGCTGCTGCGCCGTGCCGTTGCTGCGGTCAAGGCGCAGCGCCTGCTGCCAGTACTGCCGGGCTAACGCGCTGTTTTTACGCGCCTGCGCCACATCGCCGAGGCCGATGAGCGCCCAGCTGTCATTGCTGTCGATGGCCTGCGCGCTGCGGTACTGCCGCTCAGCGCCGGATAAATCCCCCTGCTTCAGCGCCGCGTCGCCGCTGTCGATAGCCAGCCAGTAACGATTGGTCTGTAACAGGGACTGCCACTTGCCGATTTGCGTGCTGGCCTGGCCCGCCTGAATCGCTTTCTGTAGCCAGCTGATGGCGGCGGCGCGGTGACCGGCACGCGCCTGCGCCTGGCCCATGGCACCGAGCAGTTCGGCGTCGTCCGGATTGGCCTTCAGCGCCGCCTGTAATGCGCCGATAGCCGCCGCGCCGCCGCCAGCCTCGACCAGCGCCAGGCCGCGCATGCGCTGGCGGAAGGCCGGATCGGCCAGCATTTTTTGCTGACGCGCCAGCTCATCCGCTCCGCGCTGTTGCGCATCGCCGCTGGTGAACACCTGCAGATACTGCTGCAGGCTGGCAACGCTGCGCTCGCTTACCGGCTGGTTCTGGATCTGCTGCAGCCACAGTTCGGACGCGGCATCGCGGCCGCCGTCGCGGTTGGCCAGCTGACGCAGCTGGGTCACCGCCTGATCCGGCTGATTATTATCAAACGCCATGCGCGCCAGCTGTAGCTCGACGCCGATATTGCCCGGATAACGCTGCTCCAGCGCCTGCAACTGACGCCAGGCGAGCGGCTGCTGGCCCGGCAGGCGCGCCACCAGTCGCCAGTACTCCAGTTCGGTGTTTACATCGGGAAAGACGCCGTGAAATAGCGCATCCCACGCTGCTTTGGCCTCCGGCAGCCGTCCGGCGGTGGCCAGCAGCCGCGCCTGCTGCAGCTGCTGACGCCCTTCGGGGCTCATCAGGCGCAAACCTGCCGCAGATTCACGCGTGGCGGCGTCATCCGGCGCAGCCTTTTGCAGCGCATCGAACAGCTGCTGCGCTTTGGCCTGATCGCCCTGACGCAGCGCCATACGAATGCGCGCCGCCAGCACCTGCGGGTTATCCGGATCGATTTTTTCCAGCCGGTACAGCGACTGCTGCACCAAATCGTATTTGTTGGTGGATTCGCCGGTACGAATCTGCATCAGCAGCCACGCTACCGGCGCCACCTGCGGACCGGGCGCGGCCGCCACGCTGCCGGCCAGCGCACTGGCGATCAGCAGCGCAAGCGATAACTTATTCATCGTCATCCAGCTCAGCCAGGCGACGACGGCTCACCATGCGCATCAGGCGCCAGGCCATCAGGGCGAACAGGATCACCACCAGCACGGCACACACGGCCAGCCATACCGGATGGGTGGCCAGCAGATTCCACAGCCGCTCCCACCACGGCAGATGCCCTACAAAGTAGGTATCGCCCACGCGCACGCTGTTGACGCCGGACTCCCGGACGATGCTGACGGAACCGAACATCGCCGCGCGTTTGCCGCTGTCGCGCAGCGCTGCATTCAGCAAATCCCAGCCGCGCGGGCTGTCAGCCAGCAGCGCCACCACGCTGCGCTGATCGTGGAACGGCGACTGGAAGCCAACCAGGGCGCCGAGCGGACCGCGCGAACTGATGCCGGTCTGGCTTTCGGCGGTGCGCTCGCTGGCTGACAGTGGCACGTTGGGCGCGCTGCCCGGGCGCGATGGCATGTTGAGGGTACTGCGCGTGCGATCCACCAGCAGATTGATCGCCGTCTCCGCCTGCAGATCCGGCGGAATGCTGCCGATCAGCAGCAGATCGGCATCGTGGTCTTTCGCGTTGCGCCAGTCATCGCTCATTTGCACGCGCAGTGCCGGATAGCCGGTCTGGGCGCCGATCGCCCCCAGCGCGTCAAGCAGCGTACTGACTTCGCCGCTCTCCGGTTTTGCCGGTACCAGCACCAGGGTTTGCGCCAGATCGGCGAAGCGGCTGAACGGGAAGCCAGCGCTGGCAAACGCGCCGAGCGAAGGCATTTCGATGTAGTGACGATAGCCGGAGAAATCGATGCTGGAGCGATCGTCGATCACCGCATGATGCGCGACGGGGGTGACGGTTTCACAGCGGCCATCGGCAGTGCCGCCGATAAAGGTATTGGCGTAGTCAAAATCAAAGCGCAGCTGGTTCACCACACCGAGACGCAGTGCCGGAATGGTCAGCTGACGGCTGTTGTCCTGCAGGCCCTGCATCAGCGGAATGCGCATCAGCTGCTGGCCCGCGCCATCTTTACTGGTCAGCGGATAATCCTGCATGAACTGGTTATTGAGATGCACCGCCAGCCGTGAGCCGTCCTGCTGCACCGGTGAGGTGTAGCGATAGATCAGGTCCATATCAATGCCGCGTGCGCGCACCAGGAACAGATCCGGCGGCAGGTTGAGCGTCAGGCTAATCGGGTTGGGTTGCAGGCCATCAGCCTGCAGCTGGTTCTGATACTGCGTCAGTTCACCAAAGGTGGTGCGGCGATCGGTGCGAACCCAGTTTGGCGCATCGTACGGCTGGCGCGGGGCCAGCAGTTTCACGCTGTCGATGGTGGCGCGCTCGCCGCGCAGCAGCAGTTCACCCTGCGCAATGCCCTCTACTGCGGTGATCAGATCGTTATCGTCGCGGCCGAGAATCAGCAGCATCTTCTGATAGGGATTGTCCGGCTGGCTGACCATTTCCACGGTGGGTTTGTCCACCGGCGGCAGCGTTTGCAGGAAGTCAGGCCGGCGATCGTTGGTGGCGAACACCACCGCATGCTGCCCTTCCGGCAGCTGGTTATACAGCACCGGGAAGGACTGGCCGCGCCACTGCGCCTGGCTACCGAACCACGAGGCCAGCAGGCCTGCCGCACGCTGTTGCTGCACATCCGGCTGGCCGCTGAACACCATCGGCAGCTGCAGCGGCCGGTTGTCGCGCGCGTCAAAGAATGGCTCCGGGAAATGGGAGAGATCGTTTTTCAGCGGCAGCTTCTGCAGCGTCAGGTCCAGTTTGCTCGCTTTACCGATATCCAGCCAGATGGTGCTGTTGGCCGGATTTTCACACACGTTGGCGTAATGGCCGACCAGTTCCAGGCGGATGCGGTTGAAGTCGCTAATGTAGCGCGGGTCGATCTCCAGCTGCGTCTGGTTCTCTTTGCCGAGCTGATCGGCGGTGACGGTGACCAGTCCCACCAGTTCATCGTTGAGATACACCTTGAGCTGCGACTGCGTCGGCAGCAGCGCCGGCGAAGGCCGGTAGTTGAGCGTCAGCAGCGCGCGCGTGACCACTTCGTCGCTGCGCACGCCGAACTCAATCTGGCTGGTGGGGACGGTGCCGCGCAGCGTCATGCTACCCGGCGGCGGTGCCACCTGGGTAAACAGCAGCTGGCTATCGCGCAGCGGGGCGCTGGCATCGAGCGGTTGGTTCACGTCGGACAGCGGCGCAGAGGTTGCCGCAGGCGGTGCAGCAGGAAGCGCCGCCGGAAGTGCCGCCTGCGCCAGAGACGCCGTGCCCAGCAGCAGGGCGGTGAACCAACTCAGTTTTCTCGTCATGGTCATATCATCAGCTTAGGTAAAATCAGTGTTGAGCGTTGCTGGTCGCGGACGGACGTTGTGCGGCAACAGCGTTGCCAGCCAGTGCAGTCCGGCGGTCAGGCCACGGAACAGGCGGCGCAGCGGTGCCGGACCATACTCCGCCAGCCGCAAATAGCCTTTGAAGCCGAGCAGCATAATGTCCGCCAGGCTCTGCACCGGTTTATCCTCCGGAAAACCGTCCTGCCACAGCGCCCAGGTATCGGCGCGCGCGAAGGTGCACTGAATAAATTCGATGTGCTGGCGGGTGGAGAGCTGGTGCAGGCGGATACCCGCGCGGCGGCCAAATACGCGCTGCACCTGGCACGGGAAGCTGAACTCCTGCTGTCCGCGCCGCAGCAGCAGCGAGACGCTTTCGTTCTCGCGCAGTGCATCCGGCTCGCGCAGTTCGACGCCCACGCCGCCGTCAGAGTAGTCGCGCAGCGTGCACGGCAGCATATGACCATCGGCGCGTGCCAGCGCCGCCGGCATGGCGATCTCCACGCGGTGCGCTTCACGGATTTGACGCGCTTCCACCGACACCGCCACCGCGCCGCCGAGAATAATCATGTTGTAAACCACCCACACCAGACTGACCCAGATGGTGAGCAGCTCATTGGCCGGGCCATGCGCCATGCGCCAGAAGCCCATGCCGATACCGGCAATGTTCAGCAGCACCAGCAGCATGTAGGGTTTGGTGATCACCCAGTCGAGATGGCGCTCTTCTACCAGGCCCCCTTTGGCGGTCACGTTGAATTTGCCTTTGTGCGGATTAAACAGCGCGACCGTGGTGGGGCGGGCGATGTACCAGGCGAGCACGGTTTCATACACCTCGCTCCAGAACGAGTGGCGCCAGCGCCCCTGGATGCGCGAGTTGGTCAGGCTGGTATGCACCATGTGCGGCAGCACGTAGATGGCGATGGCCAGCGCGGGCGCATAGATGATGTAGGCATGGCACAGCAGGAACGCCAGCGGCGCCAGCAGAAAGATCAGCCGGGGGATACCGGCAAGAAAGTGCAGCATGGCGTTGGCGTAACACAGCCGCTGTACCAGCTTCAGCCCTTTGCCAAACAGCGGATTATCGAGACGGAAGATCTGCACCATGCCGCGCGCCCAGCGGATGCGCTGGCCAATATGCGCTGACAGACTTTCGGTCGCCAGCCCGGCGGCCTGTGGAATGCGGATGTAGGCTGAGGTGTATCCACGGCGGTGCAGTCGCAGCGAGGTGTGTGCATCTTCGGTTACCGTCTCTACCGCGATACCGCCAATCTCATCCAGCGCGCTGCGGCGCAGCACTGCGCAGGAGCCGCAGAAAAAGGCGGCATCCCAGGTGTCGTTACCATCCTGCACCAGACCGTAAAACAGCGAGCCTTCATTCGGCGTCTGGCGGAAGCGGCCGAGGTTGCGCTCAAACGGATCCGGTGAGAAGAAGTGGTGCGGCGTCTGCAGCATGCCCAGCCGGTGATCTTTCAGGAACCAGCCCATGGTGAGCTGCAGGAACGAGCGCGTCGGCACATGGTCGCAGTCAAAAATCGCCACGTATTCGCTGCGGCAGGTGGTTTTCAGCGCATGGTTGATGTTGCCGGCCTTGGCGTGTTCGTGGCTGGGCCGCACCACGTAATTGACGCCCACGCTGGCGGCAAACTCGCGGAACTCCTCGCGCGTGCCGTCATCAAGAATATAGATGTTGAGTTTATCCTGCGGCCAGTCGATGCCCAGCGCAGCATAGATGGTGGGTTTGACGACGCTGAGCGGCTCGTTGTAGGTCGGCACCAGAATATCGACGCTGGGCCAGCTGGCGATCTCCGGCGGCATGGAGACCGGCTGGCGGTTGAGCGGCCACAGCGTCTGGAAATAGCCCAGCACCAGTACCGTCCACGCGTAGGTTTCCGCGCCAATCAGCAGCAGGCCAAACGTCAGGCTGAGCGGATCGTCCCAGTTAAGGGTTTCCGTATAGCGCCACCACAGATAGCGGCAGGAGATGGTGAGCGACAGCACAATCAGCATGATGGTCACCAGCCGGCCCGGCATACGGCGTACCAGCATGGCCAGCGCCCACAGCAGCAGCACAAACACAAACTGCGTGGTGATATCAAACGGCTGCGAGATGCACAGCAGCGCCAGCAGGCTGGCGGCGATCGCCACTACGATGAACAGCAACTGACGCACGCGCCGTGGCAAGCGCTGCAGCCAGCGTTCGCTGCGCTGCGGCACGCCGCTGTGTTCCAGCCGCGCCGGCAGCTGCGCCAGCCATTGATACAGCTGCTGGCGCCAGCGGAACAGCGAGCCAAAGGCGTTAAAACGTTTACGCTCGCTACGCGCGCTGCCGTCCAGCGGCAGCATGATAAGCAGCCACAGGCTCTGGAGTGCATAGCGCACAATATCGAGCGGACGCGGACGCAGCGGAGAGATATGCGGGAAGTAGCGCTGACGCTGCTGCAGCACGCGCCGCCACGCCGGCGTTTCCAGCCGCAGCAGCGACCAGGCGAGCACGCACCACAGCAGATGCAGCGCGACCGTTAACCGCCCGGCGCCGTGCTGACGCGCCAGGTGCGCGCGCTGCTGCAATGCCTGCGAGGCCTGCGGCACCAGCAGCCAGCGCAGCGCATTCATGCGCCACCTCCGGCGACATGCAGCAGCAGCCAGTTGGCCAGCGTATTGATCTCTTCGCTGGCCAGCGCATGCGGACGCCAGGCGCCCACCGGCTGTTTCATCATCAGCGCTTCCGCCAGCGCTTCATCGCGATGAATCACCTGTGGAATCAGGTTCTTAAGCGAGCGCAGCCATAGCTGATGCAGATCCTGCTGCAGCTGGCTGTTGGCGTTGAACTGGTTAATCAGAAACAGCGTCTGCGGCGAAAAGTGCGCGCGGTGCAGGCGCAGCTGGCAGTTGGCATCCAGCGTTAACAGCTGAAGCAGCCGATCGGCGGCCGGGATGAACGCCTGCTGCCACGGCAGTAGATCCGCCGGAAGGTCGAAAATAATCCACTGATAGCGCTGTTTCAGGGCCGGCAAAGCCTTAAGCAGCGGTTGTGCAATTTCGGCTGTCGCTGCGGTTAAGGATAAGGTCTGCTGATGCGTGAGCGTGCCAGACGGCAGGAAATCCAGCCCCGGCTGATAGCGCAGCGCGCTGTGCTGCCACGGCTGGTTATCCAGCTGCGCACGCAGCCAGCCGTGCGGCGTGTCGAGCGGCAGATTAAAGTGGGCCGCCAGTTGGTTGGCTGGCGAAAGGTCGATAAGCAGCACCGACTGCTGCAGCGCGTTTAGCGCCCAGCCCAGCGCGGCACTGAGTGCCGTCGCGCCGCACCCGCCGCGCAGCCCCTGTAAGGCGAGAACCGGCATTAGCGTGGTGACTCCGGTCCCTGCGTGCATTCCTGCAACAACGGCCAGCGCGACAGCAATTGTTGCAGACGCGCTTCACGGGCAATATCAATATAGCGAAACGCCTTCAGTGAAAAGGCGGCACTCAGGGCGTTAATATCATCCTGATCTTCGCTGCCGACAGCGATCAGTGAAAAAGCATTTTCAGTTTTCATTACTTTTTTGCCACCAAAGAAACGACAACGGATAAAGAGGGGTGATATTTTTCTTGTCGCGTATAAAACCGCAGCCAGCGATTTCTGACCCGGCAAAGTCAAACAGTCTGGCGCGTGCGCAGCTTTTTTTATTTCAGCAGTTCCAATCGTTGCCGTCTATATTAAACTAGCCTGGATTGTACAGATCGCGACGCTAATATGAAAAATCTTTATACGCTTGGCCTGCAGCAGGTACAACAGGAATTAATCGCCCTGCAGTCGCCGGGATTTTACTGGATAACCTGCCAGCGGCCCGAAGACGCACGAACGCTGTTACGTCAGGTGGTTAGCCAGCAAAAGGCGGCCACGCTGGTGAGCGCGGATGAACCCCCGCAGGCGCTGTTAACGCCCGATCCGCCCGGCGGTCCGGCACGTATTCCCTTATTTTCGCTGCCTGCCAATAAAGCCAGCCTGCAACATCTGGCCAGCGATATGGCGCGCGTAATGAATAAACGTAGCGGTCTGGTCATGTTTTATAGTCAGGCGGCGCTGTGGAACAAATTATCCCCGGATGAACTGACCGTGTGGATAAAAGGCTTGCGCCGGGTTCTGTTAAAAAAACAAATGACGCTGCTAATGATCACCTGCGGAACCGCAATTATTCCCCTGCGCAATCATCTGCAGCGTTATTTTCGTCAGCTTGATGGTGTCGCTCATTTAGAATTTCAGCAGGATAGCTGGCAATATCGAATTAACTGGTGGTACTCCGCCGATAAATTGCTGGCCGACCGCGCTATCCGCCTGAACTGTATTGATAATCAGTTTATTGCGCAGGCTGAAGCCGCCGCGTCGCAGCCGCTGAGCCTCAATGATGAAAACCAGTTTCTGGCCCAGCAGGATGTGCTGGAAGGGGCGCCGCCGCTCTCCGCACAGTGGCAACTGTTCAGCGATAACGAGAGCGTGTATGCGCGCGGGCAGCAGGCTAACGCCGCCACGGTCATCTTTAGCCTGGCCCATAATCAGGATGTGCCGACTCTGGCCAGCATGGTCCATGGTTTGCGGCGATCGCGCGGCAACGCGCTGAAAATCGTGGTGCGGGAACTCGGCACCAGCCTGCGCTACAGTGACGAACGTTTGCTACTGGCGTGCGGCGTTAACAGCATTGTCCCAACGGCGGCGCCGCTGTCGCGCTTGCTGACTGCACTGGAAGGCGTGCAGGGCCAGCAGTTTACCCGCCACGTGCCGGCCGATCTGCCGGCGCTAGTGCAGGCGCTACAGCCGCTGCAGCAGAAAGGCTATTTGCCGCTGGAGCGTTTCTGTGCAGCGGTACAGCAGTTGATGAACAATACGCTGCTGCCGGAAAACGACAAAGGGCTGATGGTGGCGCTGCGCCCGGTGCCGCAGCTGTCGCCGCCGCAGGTGCTGACGCTGTGTAAACCACGTCGTTTTGGCGATTTGGTGACGCTGGTTGACGATCGGCTCTATTTATTCCTCTCTTCCTGCCGCTTTAACGACCTGGACATTGCCCTGAAATCGATATTTTCCCTGCCGCACGACGAGCTGTTCAGTAATCGCATGGTGTGGTTTGCCGACAATCAGATTTTGTCGGAGGTGAATAAAGTGCGGCAGCTGACGCCACTGGCGCAGTTCGAACCGCTCAGGGTACCGGCCGCTGCGCAACCAGCCGCGCCGGCAGCGGCCGCGCCGCGCAGCCCTCAGACGCCGCAGCCAATCATCATCGACCTCGGGGAGCCGCACGTATGATGCTGATGGATGGTGTGCAGGTGGCGATCCTGCTGTTACTGATTTTGCTGTTCCTGAAATCGCTGTGGCGACGCTGGCTGCCGCAGCGCAGCACCAGCCTGCTGATGCGCCTGTTACCTGCCCGCGCCCTCAAATCGGAAGGGCAGTGGCAACGCCAATCGACCAAAACGGATAAACATGGATAACACACCTTCGACGCTGCACGCGGCGCGCTGGCGCGGCCTCGGCGGCTGGAACTTTTACTTTCTGATCAAATTTGGTCTGTTGTGGTACGGCTATCTCAACTTCCATGCACTGAGTAATCTGGTGTTTCTGGCATGGCTGTTGTTTCCGCTGCCGTCAGCGCGGCTGCATCGTCTGCGCCAGTGGGTTTCGCTGCCGATTGGCTTCGCGCTGTTCTGGCACGATACCTGGCTGCCGGGTCTGAACTCGCTGCTCAGCCAGGGCAGCCAGGTGGCGGGATTCTCGCCGGCCTATCTGCTGGATTTGCTGCAGCGCTTTATTAACTGGGAGATGATCGGCGCGGCCTTTGTGCTGCTGGTGATTTACCTGTTCGTGGCGCAGTGGATTCGCGTCACCGTGCTGGTGTCACTGGCGCTGATCTGGCTGAACGTACTGACGCTCGCCGGCCCGGCGGTCAGCCTGCTGCCCAGCAAAGCCGCCGCACCGCCGGTGGCGCTGAATGACAAACCGGCCGCCAGCCCGGCCGCGGCGGGACTCGATCAAAGCGCGCCGCCCACCAGCGCCAACCTCACCGCGTGGCTGAATCGCTTTTACGATAGCGAACGCCAGCGCGTCACGCACTTCCCTGATGCGCTGCCCGCCGATTCGCAGCCGTTCGATATTCTGGTGATCAACATCTGTTCGCTGGCGTGGTCGGACATTGATGTGGCGCAGCTGCGTGACCATCCGCTGTGGAAGCACTTTGATATCGTGCTGAACAACTATAACTCCGCCACCGGCTACAGCGGCCCGGCCGGTATTCGCCTGCTGCGCGCCAGCTGCGGCCAGACCTCACACAGTAACCTGTATAAAGCCACCGACCAGCGCTGCTATCTGTTTGATAATCTGGCGAAGCTGGGCTTTAAGCAGCAGCTGATGATGGACCATACCGGCGTGTTCGGTAACTACCTGAAAGAGCTGCGCGAGGACGGCAACATGCAGGCGCCGCTGATGTCGCAGGCCGGGATTGCGCCAGAGCTGACGTCATTTGATGGTTCGCCGGTGTACAACGACGGGCAGCTGATGCAGCGCTGGCTTGATGATCGCAGCAAAAGCAGCGATGCGCGCAGCGCCACCTTCTACAACCTGATTCCGCTGCACGACGGTACGCGCGAGCTGGGCAGCACCCGCACCGCCGAGTGGCAGCCGCGCGCACGGGTGCTGTTCGACCAGCTCGATACCTTCCTGACCAATCTGGAGAAGTCGGGACGCCGGGTGATGGTGCTGGTGGTGCCGGAGCACGGTGCGGCACTGCAGGGGGATAAAATGCAGATGTCCGGGCTGCGCGATATTCCCAGCCCGGGGATCACCCACGTGCCGGTTGGCATCAAATTCGTCGGCATGAAAGCCCCGCATCAGGGCCAGCCGCTGACCATTGATACGCCGCTCAGCCTGCTGGCCATCTCGGAACTGGTGTCGCGGGTGGTGGACGGTCAGGTCTTCAACGCACCGAACGTCAACATGTCGGTGCTGGCGGATAACCTGCCGCAGACGCCGGTGGTGTCGGAAAATGATAACGCCGTCGTGATGATGTATCAGGGCAAACCGTGGATTCGCCTTAACGGCGGCGACTGGGTAGCCTATCCGCAGTAAAACCTGAGCGGCAAACGGTGCGGGCTGGCGCGCACCGTTTTGTCTCTGCGCCGCTAATGGCTGACAAAATGCTGAAACAGCGCGCAAAGCGGGGCAGTTGCGTGATTTTCGCCTTTATCCCGGCGCAAAAAAATGCTGACCTGGGATATACTTGCTGCGCATTCCGGCAACTGTCACGGCCCCCGGCGGCCAGGAGAGGTTTTGTTGCGCGTCAGTCGTTCGTTAACGATAAAGCAGATGGCCACCGTGTCCGCCGTGGCGCTGGTCACCATCTGTATTTTTATCGTCATCCAGTTATTCCATTTTGTGCAGCAGCGCAGGGTGGATTACGCCCAGCAGATGGAGAACGTCGCGCATACCGTGCGCCAGCCGCTGTCCGAAGCGGTGCTCAAAGCCGATATCCCGCAGGCCGAACGCATTCTGAATACCCTTAAGCCGGCGGGCATTCTGTCGCGCGCCGATGTGGTGCTGCCGAACGCCTTCCAGGCGCTGCACGCCGACTTCGCGCCGGAGAAACCGGTGCCGCGCTTTGTCGCCCGGCTATTCGAACTGCCGGTGCAGATTACGCTGCCGCTCTATTCGGTCGAGCGCAGCGGGCTGCCGAAGCCGATTGCCTATCTGGTGCTGCAGGCTGATTCGTCGCGCGTTTATCAGTTCCTGCTCAGCACGCTGTCCACCATGATCACCACCTATCTGCTGCTGGCGCTGATTCTGTCCGTGGCGATCAGCTGGTGTATCAACCGGCTGATCGTGCATCCGCTGCGTAATATTTCGCGTGAGCTGCAGGAGCTGCCGCCGCCCGCCATTCTCACTCATAAGCTGGCGCTGCCGCACAATCATCGCGACGATGAGATCGGCATGCTGATTCGCAGCTACAACCGCAATCAGCAGGTGCTGGAGTCGATTCACGATGAGATGAGCCGGCTGACCACCCATTTCGCGGTGACCGATTTGCCCAACCGCGCGCTGTTTCTGGCGCTGCTTGATCAGCACATCCGCCATCGCCACAGCCAGCAGCCGTGGGGGCTGATGGTGATCCGCATCGAAACCCTGCAGGAAGCCAATGGCGTCCTGAGCGATGAGCAGCGCGATACGCTGATGCTGACGCTGGTGGAAAAAATCCGCAGTACCATTGATGACCATACGCTGCTGGCACAGACCGGACCGAGTGACTTTGCGCTACTGATGAAGCGCGCGCACAACCCGTTTCGCGCCATGCGGCTGGCGCGCAACCTGATGCTACGCATCAACCAGCCGGTGAACCTGTATCAGCTGCAGCTGCGCCCTAACGCCAGCATTGGCCTGGCGCTGCACGATGACAACACCGTGTCCGCAGGCGAACAGCTGGCGCGCGCCACGTCGGCGATGATGTCGGCGCGCCATCAGGGTAAAAACCAGATTCTGTTCTTTGACCCGGCGCTGACCGAGCGGGCGCAGAAGCGCTTAACCCAGGAGCACGACATCCTGCAGGGCCTGCAGGATGGCCAGTTTGCGCTCTATCTGCAGCCGCAAATCAATATGGCCACCGGCGAGCTGGCCGGCGCAGAAGCGCTGCTGCGCATGCGAATGCCGGACGGCAGCTATGGTTTATCTGAAGAGTTCATCGCCAGTGCCGAAGAGATTGGCGTCATCTCCGCGCTCGGCCGCTGGGTATTTGAAGAGGCGTGCCGCATTATCGCTGGCTGGCAGCGCCACGGCATCAATCTTCCGCTTAGCGTGAATATCTCCGCAGTACAGCTGCGCGATGCCAGCGTGGTGAGCCATCTGCAGGGGCTACTGGAGCGCCATCGCATTGCGCCGGGTAACTTCGTGCTGGAGATCACCGAAACCGCGCAGATTGGCGATGCTGAACAGGCGATGGCGCTGCTGCGCTCGCTGCAGCAAACCGGGGTGGCGGTCGCGCTGGATGATTTCGGCATGGGCTACTCCAACCTCAACTACCTGCATCAGTTCAAAGCGCTGCCGGTTAATAAGCTAAAAATGGATCGCAGTTTTGTCGCCGCGCTGCCGGATGATGACACCATGGTGCGCATCGTGGCGGCGATTGCCGATATCATCCACCTCGACGTGATAGCCGAAGGCGTCGAAACTGCCGAGCAGCGCGACTGGCTGCTGGCGCGCGGAATTACCATTGGGCAGGGCTACTTATATGCTGAAGCCCTGCCGTTATCGGTGTTTAACCAGCGCTGGCTGGCCAGCTCGTCACCGTCTGAATAATCACCTTATTTATTGATTTTCCTTGCAGAATTGCACCGTTATGGGGTGCTGAAGCGTTTCAGTTCATAGTTAGAGTTTTGTAACTTTTGTAAGGAATGTAAGGGTATACTAATCCTGTTAACAGAGTGTTATTTTCCTCGCCATCGGTAAGGTCATACGCTTCCAGGCGGCTTGCCGCATGCGTTTCTCCATAACAATGGCGGTGAATGCCGTCTATACCTGGACACCTGTTATGAAACTGTTCAAAAGCCTCTACTTTCAGGTGCTGGTTGCCATCGGCATCGGCGTCCTGTTAGGCCACTACTACCCTGAGTTAGGCGCGCAAATGAAGCCGCTTGGCGATGGCTTCGTTAAGCTGATCAAGATGATCATCGCCCCCGTGATTTTCTGTACGGTGGTGACCGGTATTGCCGGCATGGAGAGCATGAAAGCAGTTGGACGGACCGGCGCAGTAGCGCTGCTCTATTTCGAAATTGTCAGCACCATCGCGCTGATTATCGGTCTGGTGGTGGTCAACGTGATCCAGCCGGGCGCGGGAATGAACGTCGATCCGGCGACGCTGGATGCCAAAGCGGTTGCGGTCTACGCGCAGCAGGCTGAGCAGCAGGGCGTGATTGCCTTCCTGCTGGACGTGATCCCGAACAGCGTGGTCGGTGCCTTCGCCAGCGGTAACATCCTGCAGGTGCTGCTGTTCGCTATCCTGTTCGGCTTTGCGCTGCATCGCCTCGGTAACGCCGGCACCGTGATGTTCAACGTCATCGAGAGCTTCTCGAAGGTGATTTTTGGCGTGATCAACATGATCATGCGTCTGGCGCCGATTGGTGCGTTCGGCGCCATGGCGTTCACCATCGGTAAATATGGCGTCGGATCGCTGGTGCAGCTCGGTCAGCTGATTATCTGCTTCTACATCACCTGCGTACTGTTCGTGGTGATTGTGCTGGGGATTATTGCCCGCTGGGCCGGCTTCAACATCTTTAAGTTTGTTGCCTACATCAAAGAAGAGCTGCTGATTGTACTGGGTACATCTTCTTCCGAGTCGGCGCTGCCGCGCATGCTGGATAAGATGGAGAAGCTGGGCTGTAAGAAATCGGTGGTCGGGCTGGTGATTCCAACTGGCTACTCGTTCAACCTCGATGGCACGTCGATTTACCTGACCATGGCGGCGGTGTTTATCGCTCAGGCGACCAACGCCCACATGGATGTCTTCCACCAGATCACGCTGTTAGTGGTGCTGCTGCTTTCCTCCAAAGGCGCGGCAGGGGTGACCGGCAGTGGCTTTATCGTGCTGGCGGCTACGCTGTCGGCGGTGGGACATCTGCCGGTGGCCGGTCTGGCGCTGATTCTCGGCATTGACCGCTTCATGTCGGAAGCCCGTGCGCTCACCAACCTGGTGGGTAACGGTGTGGCGACTGTGGTGGTGGCGAAGTGGGTCGGCCAGCTGGATGAAGCGCAGATGAAAGCGACGCTTTCTTCAGCGAAAAAGGTCAATAACGCTTCACAGACCAGCGCGTAATCCTCTATTTGCGTTAATTTGTCGTGAAATGCCCGCTGTCGCTTGCCCTGACAGCGGGCATTTGCATAATAACCCCATTGATTTTTTTCCCGATTTTTTTCCTCGTCGCGCGACATCCTGACCTTCCTGTGGTCAAAGAGTCTGTCGTTGTATAAACGTGGCGGCAGCCTGCCGCCGTGGTTCGCTGAAAAGCGGCCGCCTATGGCGCGCACGAGCGTTTATCTGTTTGAGTAGGGGTTCACATGCAGGGCACCAGAATTCGGCTTTTGGTTGGCGGATGGCTGCTTGCGGCATCTGGCTTCGGCGTCCACGCCGAAACACTTCAGCCTGATCCCGCCTGGCAGGAAGGCAAACTGGACAATGGTTTCAGCTGGCAGCTGCTGACCACACCACAACGTCCGAGCGATCGCATCGAGCTGCGCCTGATAGTTAATACCGGTTCGCTGGTGGAAAGCGCCCAGCAAACCGGGTTCAGCCATCTTTTACCGCGTCTGGCGATGGTGCATAACACCGCGCTGGATACCAATCAGCAGCGCGCACTGTGGCAACAGGCGATGGATCCGCAGCGACCGCTGCCGCCGGCCATCTCATCTTATGATTTCACCCAATACAATCTTAGCCTGCCGAACAACCGGCCGGAGCTGCTGAAAGAGGCGCTCAGCTGGCTGGCGGCCACCGCCGGTAAAATGACCATCAATGAGCAGGTGGTGTCGACCGCGCTGACCGCCACCGATCCCATCGCGACCTGGCCGCCCAATACGCAGGATGTGTGGTGGCGCTATCGCCTGAAAGGGTCGACCATGCTGGCGCATGATCCGGGCGAACAGCCGCGCGCGCCGGTGGATATCGCGCAGCTTAATGCCTTTTACCAGCAGTGGTACACGCCGGACGGCATGACGCTGTACGTGGTGGGCAACGTGGATAGCCGCAGCATGGCGGAGCAGATCAACAAAGCGTTCTCGCCACTGCAAGGCAAACGGGTGGCGCCCGCGGCGCTGCCCACGCTGTCGCCGCTGCCGCATCAGCCAATCAACCTGGTTAACGGCGGCATGATGCAGGATCGCCTGTCGCTGGTGTGGGATACGCCATGGCAGCCAATCCGCGACTCGCAGAATCTGCAGCGCTACTGGCAGAGCGATCTGGCGCGCGAAGCGCTGTTCTGGCACGTCCAGCGCGCGCTGGCCGACAGCAAAGCGCAAAACGTGCAGGTTGGCTTCGACTGTCGCGTGCTGTATCAGCGTGCGCAGTGCGCCATTAACATGGATTCGCCTAACGCGTCGCTGGCGCAGAACCTGAACCAGGTGGCGCGTGAGCTGGCCACCGTGCGTGATAAAGGTCTGCCGCAGGAGGAGTTTGATGCGCTGATGGCGCAAAAGCTGCTGGAACTGAACAAACTGTTTGCCACCTACGCGCGCACCGACACCGATATTCTGATGGGGCAACGTTTGCGCTCACAGCAGAATTCCGTGGTGGATATCGCGCCGGAGCAGTATCAGAAACTGCGTCAGGCGTTTCTCAGTGAGTTAACGCGCGACCAGCTCAACCAGGAGTTGCGCCAGCAGTTAACGCAGGAGCTGACCATGGTGCTGATTCAACCGCAGGGTGAGCCCGAAACCAACGTCAGGATGCTGCAGGACAGCTGGGACAAGGTGATGAAGGTTCCGGATGCGCCTGCCGCCGCTGCTACCCCGGACGAAGCTAAACCCGAAAATAATGGCAGCGCGAGCGCGACAGATCCGGCTCAACCCTCGTCATAACACAGGGCGCATAAATCCCCCGCAATAAGGTGCGCAGCAGCAAGGCGGCACGGGTGTTCATCCTCAGGAGCTTACGTAAGTGACCGGGATGAACGCGCGCCGCCAGCGCCGCTGCGGTTCAACGTAGCAGGGGCATCAGGTCTTTGCGCGCAGCCATTCGGTCACCAGCATCGGCCAGCTGGCCAGCGGCAGATCCGCCACGCCACGAATCCCAAAGCCGTGGCCACCTTTCTGATAAAAGTGAATTTCCGCCGGTACCTTGTGCTCCCGCAGGGCACTAAAAAACACCATGCTGTTATTAACGGAAACCGTCTCATCGTCAGCGGCGTGGATCAGCAGCGTCGGCGGCGTCTGGCCGTGCACGCGCGTCTCCAGCGAATAAGCCTCAATGCTTTTCTGATCCGGCCACGCGCCCAGCAGGCGGGTGCGTGAACTTTCATGCGCCAGACCGTCGCGCATGCTAATGACCGGATAAAGCAGTACCATCGCATCAGGCCGCGGTGACAGGCTGTCGGCCTGATCCTGCAGCGGATAGATTTTTTCGCCAAAGCGGGTGCCGAGGCTGGCGGCCACGTGCCCGCCGGCCGAAAAGCCCATCATCACGATGTACTTTCCGTTCAGGCCGCGCTGTGAGCGCTCGCGCAGCACGCGCACCGCACGCTGGGCATCAGCCAGCGGCGCATCCGGTCCTTCATGATGGCCGTCGTACGGCAGGCGATAGGTCATTACCGCCAGTGTGTAACCCATCGAGGTGAAAAAGGTGGCGAGGGCGCTGCCTTCGCGATCGATCAGTACGCGCTGATACCCGCCGCCCGGTGCCACCAGCAGGGTGATACCGTTTGAGGTTTCCGGATGCCAGATCGCCATCTCCGGGCAGCGCACGCCGGTGGCGGCGCGGTCGTAAGGTTCGAACTCTCTGGCCAAATCGACGATCTGCGGCTGAGCGCGCGAGTCACTCGCGCCTGGCGCGTCGCCGTGCGGCCAGATATTGATAATTTCTGTGTGCATAAATCTGTCCTGAGCGAGTCATGTTGTCGTTATTGTGTTCGCGGTCGACCTGACAGCTTCCTGCTGTGGTTGATTAAAACATGGTCTTTTTTCGCGCGATCGTCCAGCCGAAAACCGCCGGCGTCGCCAGTTTCGGACTATGCCTGGCGGTCGGGTTTATCGTCGTAATGCATTGAATTTAAATCAGTCTGATTAGCGGCATTTAAGTGGTGAGCGTCAGGCAGAGAGGAGGCTGGATGGCGTGCGTCATTAGTAAAAATTGCCCGGTGAATCTGCGTCATTAAGCCAAATTTTCGCGGTGATATTTTTCAGCGTAATAATCAATTTGCCGTCAGGGCAGAGGGGAAATTGTCGCGACGCGTAGCAGGCAGCGCGGCGCGACACTCGTGTGCGGTATTAAACGGTTTTTGGCATCGCGCTGTGCGGAATAATCGCGCCGCGATGCTGGATCACCGTACTGGCGGTGAGATGGCCGCGCGCTGCGGCCTGCTCCACGCTGCCACCCGCGAGGCGCACCGCCAGATAACCAGCGCTGAAGGAGTCACCTGCGGCGGTGGTATCGACAATCTGCGCCGGAGCCAGTTTGATGGCCGCAATGTCCCGCAGCGGCTCGTCGCCGCGCGCCACCAGGCAGGAGTCAGCACCACGTTTGATCACAATCTCCTGCACGCCGGCGGCGCGCGTGCGCGCAATCACGTCCGCCAGCGGCTGTTCGCCCCACAGCAGGTGTTCATCATCCAGCGTCAGAAAGGCGATATCGGTGTGGCGTAGCATCGCCGCATAAGCCTGCTGCGCACTGGCGCTATCCGCCCACAGACGCGGCCGGTAGTTGTTGTCAAAAATCACGGTGCCACCGTTTTGCCGGCAGGCACTGAGCAGCGCCATCAGCTTTTCGCGGCTGGCCTGAGGCAGGATCGCCAGGCTGATGCCGCTCAGGTAGAGATAGTCGTAATGCGCCAGCTGCTGACAGATGGCCCCGGCCTGCGGGCTATCCAGCCAGAAGCGCGCGGCTGCATCGCTGCGCCAGTACCAAAAGGTGCGCTCGCCGTGGGCATCGGTTTCGATGAAGTAAAGCCCGGGCATTTTGTCCGGCAGGCGCTGCACCAGCTGCGTGTGCACCTGCTCCTGCTGCCAGGCCGCGATCATCTGGTCGCTGAAGCTGTCGGTGCCAAGCGCGGTGACATACTCCACACGCAGCTGGCTGGAATCGCTCTGCCGTGCCAGATAGACCGCGGTATTCAGCGTATCGCCGCCAAAGCCGCGTTTGATGTTCTCACCTTTTTCGGACAGCTCAATCATGCATTCGCCAATAATGGCGATGGTTTTCTGCGTCATGGTGTTTGGCCTGTAGTGAATGCTGCGCTCTAGTCTCGCGTCTGGTATGGCAGTCGTCAATGCTTTTTAAAACGCTGTTTTAATTTGCCTTAAGGCGTAAAACCGCGCTTCTGCACCGATTTAGCGGCCAAACCGGGGGTTGTTTTGCCGATTAAGCCGCAGACACGCTGCTAGACTCAACAGCTCGTGTGGCTGCGCAGACCAATAAAGTTATCCAGGGGAGAGCCGATACTTGCCACTGAGATGCTATTTGCAGGCACTCAATACCAACCAGGAAAACACCATGGTGATGAAGAATTTGAGTCATCGGCTGCCTTTTTCTCCCGAACTTGAGCAACAACAGGAAACCCGTCTCTACTGGCAGCAGTGCCAACGGTGCTACACTTTCCAGCCGATTTACCAGGTTTCTGGCCGCTTACTGGCTATTGAACTGCTTACCGCCGTGGTGCATCCCGCCGCACCTGAGCAAAACGTGTCACCCGAAGACTATTTCGAGGCGCTGACCATTGCCCAGCGTCTCGACATCGTCCAGGAGCAGCTTGAACTGTTATTACAGTGGGCTTCCTTCTTCAGCCAGCGTCAGCTGGTGGCCTCCGTCAATATTGATGGTCCCACGTTACTGGCCATTCAGCAGCATGCGCCCGTGCGCGCGCTGATCGTCCAGCTGCCGTGGGTGCGCTTCGAACTGACCGAGCACCACGCGCTGCCGCAGGAAGAGATGGTGGCGCAGATGCCGGAGCTGGGCCCGCTATGGCTGGATGACTTTGGGTCCGGCATGGCCAACTTCTCCGCGCTGACCGAACTGCGCTACGACTACATCAAGCTCTCGCGCGAGCTGTTTATGCTGCTGCGCGCCAGTGATGAAGGGCGCTCGCTGTTCTCCATGCTGCTGGCGCTGATTAACCGTTACTGTAACGGCGTGATCGTCGAAGGGGTGGAAAACGAGGAGGAGTGGCAGCAGGTGCGCAACTCGCCCGCCATGGCCGCACAGGGCTATTATTTTTCCCGTCCGCTGCCGTTTAACCAGCTGGAAAACCTGGTACTTGAGCTTCCGTAATTCCGTTCTGCCGCGTCTCGACTATCTTTAAGGAGACGTGGAAGGGCAAGGAGGAGGCAAAATGTCGCGTACAGGAAAAATAATTAGCTGGGTGGTCGGGATTTTATTGTTGCTGGTTGTGGTGGTCGTGGTGATTATCGCCACCTTTGACTGGAACCGCCTGAAGCCAACCATCAACCAGAAAGTCTCGGCAGAACTGAACCGGCCGTTCGCTATTCGCGGCGATCTTGGCGTTGCCTGGGTGCGCAATCGCGAAGAGCCAGGCTGGCGCAGCTGGGTGCCGTGGCCGCAGGTGCACGCTGACGATGTCATGCTCGGTAATCCACCCAGCGTGCCGGAAGTGACAATGGTGCATTTGCAGCGGGTGGAAGCCACGCTGGCGCCGCTGGCGCTGCTGCACAAAGAGATTTACCTGCCGTGGATTAAGATGCAGCAGCCGGATGCGCGACTGGTGCAGACCGCCGATAAGAAAAATAACTGGACCTTCAACCTCGCCAGCAGCGAAAACAGCGACCCCAACGCGCCGCCTTCGGCATGGTCATTCCGCCTTGATAATATCCTGTTCGATCAGGGACAGCTGCGCTATCGCGACGCCATCAACAAAGCCGATGTCACGGTGAAGATCAATCCGCTGGGTAAACCGGTGCCGTACGCGCAGGTCGCCGGCGGTAACGACCAGCAAAAAGGGGCCGGCGATTTTGTGTTTGGCTGGCAGGCGAGCGGGACCTACAACAACCAGAAACTCGATGGTGACGGTAAGATTGGCGGTATGTTGTCGCTGCGCAGCAAAACCACGCCGTTTCCGTTGCAGCTCGACGTACGCAACGGCACCACACGTGTGCGCGTGGATGGCACCCTGCAGGATCCGCTCAATCTCGGCGGGCTGGATGTGCGGCTGCGTTTCTCCGGCGACACGCTGGCGAATCTGTACGGCTTAACCGGCGTGCTGCTGCCGGACACGCCACCGTATGAAACTGACGGCCATCTGATTGCGCGTTTCAACGAAGAGAAAGGGCCGCTGTTCCGCTACGAAAAATTCAACGGTCATATTGGTGACAGCGATATTCACGGTTCGCTCAGCTACCGTCAGGGCAAACCGCGTCCGACGCTGAGCGGCGAGCTGACGTCGAACCAGCTGCGTATGGCGGACCTTGGGCCGCTGATTGGGGTTAACTCCGGCAAGGGCAGTGAAAAAACGGCGCAGGCCAAAGCGCAGCGCGGTGAGGCCAGCACCCAGCCGGCGGATCGCGTGTTGCCACATGACAAGTTCGATACCAAAAACTGGGATGTGATGGACGCTGACGTGAAGTTCAGCGGCAAGCGTATCGAGCACAGCAGCAAGCTGCCGCTCAGCGATCTCTATACCCATCTGCAGCTGAAAAATGGCGACCTGCTGCTGGATCCGCTGCGCTTCGGCATGGCCGGCGGCAGCATCAATTCGACCATCCATCTGGAGGGCGATCGCTCACCGATGCGCGGCCGCGCCGACCTGCATGCGCGCAAGCTGCAACTGCGTCAGCTGTTCCCGGATGTCACCGCCATGCAGCGTAGTCTCGGCCAGCTCAACGGGGATGCCAGCCTGACCGGCACCGGCAATTCGGTGGCCGACCTGCTGGGCACCAGCAATGGCGAGCTGAAACTGTTGATGAACGATGGCCTGATCAGCCGCAGCCTGATGGAGATTGCCGGGCTGAACGTTGGTAACTATGTGGTGGGTAAACTGTTTGGCGACGATGAGGTGCGCATCAACTGTGCCGCGACCGACCTGAATATCCGTCAGGGACTGGCGACGCCGCGGCTGTTTGTGTTCGATACCGAGAACGCGGTGATCAACGTTACCGGCAACGCTAACTTTGCTAATGAGCGACTGGATCTGTCGATCAATCCGGAGAGCAAGGGCATTCGTATCATTACGCTGCGTTCGCCGCTGTATGTGCGCGGCACCTTCAAAAACCCGGATGCCGGAGTCAAAGCCGGTCCGCTGCTGGCGCGCGGTGCCGCAGCCGTCGCGCTGGGGGCGGTGGTCGCGCCGGCGGCCGCACTGCTGGCGCTGATTTCGCCGAGCGACACCGATGATAATCAGTGCAGCAACGTACTCCAGCAGATGAAAAGCAAAAAGTGATCAGTTACGCCACAGCACTTTGATGATGTGGTAGCCAAAAGCGGTTTTCACCGGTCCGTAAGGTTGCAGCAGCGGGCAGGTGAACACCGCTTTATCAAATGCCGGCACCATCTGCCCTTTGCGAAACTCCCCCAGATCGCCCCCGTTACGCCCGGACGGGCAGGTCGAGTGTTTTTTTGCCAGTTGCTGAAAGTTCGCGCCTTTTTCCAGCTGCGCCAGCAGCGCTTTCGCCTGCGCTTCCTGTTTCACCAGGATATGTAAAGCCGCCGCGGTTTTCGCCATGATGGTGTTCCGTTATGTATGTATAATATTCGACGCATTATAGCGTAGTGCGCGTCAGTTGTAGGGTCGCCATTGATGGCGACCTTTGCGCTCAGGTGCGCATCAATGCGCACCCTACGGCGCGATGTAAATCTTCCTGTCTGATTAAATTGAGTGATGTTTTTCTATGCGTCTTAATCCCGGCCAACAACGTGCTGTCGAATTTGTCACCGGTCCCTGTCTGGTGCTGGCCGGTGCGGGTTCCGGTAAAACCCGCGTGATTACCAATAAAATCGCCCATCTGATCCGTGAATGCGGCTATCAGGCGCGCCATATCGCGGCGGTGACCTTCACCAACAAGGCGTCGCGCGAGATGAAAGAACGTGTGGCGCAAACGCTGGGACGCAAAGAGGCGCGCGGCCTGATGATCTCAACCTTCCACACGCTGGGCCTGGAGATCATCAAGCGCGAGTACAAGGCGCTCGGCATGAAATCGACCTTCTCGCTGTTCGACGATCAGGATCAGCTGGCGCTGCTTAAGGACCTGACCAAGCAGTGGCTGGAAGAAGATAAAACCCTGTTGCAGCAGCTGATTTCCACCATCTCCAACTGGAAAAACGACCTGGTCGATCCGCAGGGCGCGGCCGGCCTCGCCAAATCGCAGCGCGACCAGATTTTTGCCCACTGCTACGCGCTGTACGATCAGCATCTGAAAGCCTGCAACGTGCTGGATTTCGACGATCTGATTCTGCTGCCGACCCTGCTGCTGCAGCGGAATCAGGAGGTGCGCGAACGCTGGCAACAGCGCATCCGCTATCTGCTGGTGGATGAGTATCAGGACACCAACACCAGCCAGTATGAGCTGGTGAAGTTGCTGGTCGGCGCCCGGGCGCGCTTTACCGTGGTCGGCGATGACGATCAGTCTATCTACTCGTGGCGCGGCGCGCGGCCGCAGAATCTGGTACTGCTCAAAGAGGATTTCCCGGCGCTGGAAGTGGTGAAGCTGGAGCAGAACTACCGCTCGACGCAGCGTATCCTTAAATGCGCCAATATCCTCATCGCCAACAATCCGCACGTGTTTGAAAAGCGGCTGTTCTCTGAGCTGGGCGAGGGCAGCGAGCTGAAAGTGCTGAGCGCCAACAACGAAGATCACGAAGCCGAGCGCGTGGCGGGCGAGCTGATTGCCCATCACTTTATTAATAAAACCCAGTACAAAGATTACGCGATTCTTTATCGCGGTAACCATCAGTCGCGCGTGTTTGAAAAGCTGCTGATGCAGAACCGTATTCCTTATCGCATCTCCGGCGGCACGTCGTTCTTCTCGCGGCCGGAAATCAAGGACTTGCTGGCCTATCTGCGCGTGCTGACCAATCCGGAAGATGACAGCGCGTTTCTGCGCATCGTGAACACGCCGCGTCGCGAGATCGGCCCCGCGACGCTGCAGAAGCTGGGTGAGTGGGCCAATCTGCGCAACAAAAGCCTGTTTAACGCCAGCTTTGATATGGGGCTGGAACAGACGCTTTCCGGGCGCGGGCTGGAGCATCTGCAGCGCTTTACCCACTGGCTGAATGAAATCGTTCAGCTCACCGAGCGTGAGCCGGTGAATGCGGTGCGCGACCTTATTCGCGGCATCGACTACGAAAGCTGGCTGTTCGAAACCTCCCCCAGCCCGAAAGCGGCGGAAATGCGCATGAAGAACGTCAATACGCTGTTTCAGTGGATGACCGAAATGCTGGAGGGCGACGAACTTAACGAGCCGATGACGCTGGCGCAGGTGGTGACGCGTTTTACCCTGCGCGACATGATGGAGCGCGGCGAGAGCGATGAAGAGCTCGATCAGGTCCAGTTGATGACGCTGCACGCCTCGAAAGGGCTGGAGTTCCCCTATGTCTATCTGGTGGGCATGGAAGAGGGGCTGCTGCCGCATCAGAGCAGTATCGATGAGAACAATATCGAAGAGGAGCGTCGCCTGGCCTACGTGGGCATCACCCGCGCGCAGAAAGAGCTGACTTTTACCCTGTGCCGCGAGCGCCGTCAGTACGGCGAGCTGGTGCGTCCGGAACCAAGCCGCTTCCTTCTGGAATTGCCGCAGGATGATGTGGCGTGGGAGCGTGAGAAAAAGGTGATCAGCGCAGAAGAGCGGGTGAAAACCGGGCAAACGCGCGTCGCCGGCTTACGTGCGATGCTGGAGAACGCGAAGAAGGGGTAATGGTTTCGTCACAGCCGCAAGTGTGGCCTGTGGCGAAATCTGTTGCGCGCGCCGCAGAGGCAAAGCGCCCGGCAAAGCAAACTTCACTCGCGTAAAAGCGCAGTTGCCGGGCGTTTTTCAATGCAGCAGCAGCAGGTTCGATCAGGAAATCGTCAGCAGCCAGTGCACATACGACTGGTAATGGCTCTCCTGCTCCAGCAGCTCGGCGCGCAGCGGATGCGCAGCCAGCCAGCCTGCCGGCAGCGTCAGATGCAGCGCATCATCATCCGCCTGCAGACGCACCGCCGGCAGCGTGTCGTCGCGCCGCCGGCTGGAGAAGATGATTGCCAGCCGCAGCAGACGGCTCAGTCGCTCAGCCATGCGCGGCGGCACGGCGTTTTGCTGCGTCAGCAGCGCCAGATCAATGCTGCCGCTCTGGTTCTGCAGCAGGCAGGCCAGCATTTTTTTCTGCGCGGGGGTGAAACCAGGAAGATCGAGATGGCGAATCAGATACGCGGCGTGCTGCGGTGCCTGGCGGAAATCGACGCTCAGGCCAATTTCGTGGATTGAACAGGCGCTGAGGAGTAAATCGCGACATCGCTGATCCAGCTTCCAGCTGCTGCTCACCTGACGGAAAAAGCTCTCTGCCAGCTGGCGCACGCGGCCCGCCTGCTCAACATCAATGGCGAAACGACGCTGAACGTTCTGCAGCGTGCGGCTGCGAATATCGCGGTCAATCGGCAGATGCAGCATGCCGTACACCAGCCCTTCGCGCAGTGCGCCGCCGGCCAGCGTCATGCTCTCAATGCTCAGCTCGTGGAAAATGGCGATCAGAATCGACAGGCCGCTGGGAAACACCAGCGCACGCTCCAGCGTCAGCCCTTCAATCTCCAGCTCCTCCAGCTTGCCGCACTGAATGGCACGCTGCTTAAGCTGCTGCAGTTTGCTCAGGGTGATGCGCTCATCCATGCCCTGCGCTACCATGATCTCCTGCAGCGCCTGGACAGTGCCGGACGCGCCCACGCAAATCTGCCAGCCTTTCTCTCGCAGCGCCGGCGCAATCGGACGGATCATTTCACGTGCGGCCTGTTCGGCCTGGGCAAAGTTCTCTTTGGCGAGATGACGATCGCTGAAGAAGCGCTCCAGCCAGGTTACACAGCCCATCGACAGGCTAAACAGCGTCGTGGCGTGCGCACCTTCGCCGGTCACCAGCTCGGTGCTGCCGCCGCCGATATCGACCACCAGCCGCTGGTCAGAGCCGCCGGTGGTGTGCGCAACACCCTGATAGATCAGGCGCGCTTCTTCCTCGCCGCTGATGACGTTCACCGCACAGCCGAGAATCTGTTCCGCCTGAGTCAGAAAATCCTGCGCGTTGCTGGCAATGCGCAGCGTGGCGGTTGCCACCACGCGGATTTGTTCCGGGGGAATGTCCTGCAACTGCTCGGAGAACAGACGCAGGCACTGCCAGCCGCGCTGCATCGCCTCAGCCGAGAGATGGTTGGCCGCATCAAGACCTGCCGCCAGACGCACCTTGCGTTTAATTCGCGCGACGGTCTGAATACTGCCGGACACTTCGCGCACCACCAACATATGAAAGCTGTTAGAACCTAAATCAATCGCAGCATAAAGTGACGATGCGCTTAGCATGTGTGCTTAACCCGAACGTTTACGGTTGTTGTTGCGCGGGGCACCGCCGCGACGGTTGCTGTTGTTGCCACCGCGACGTGGACCGTTGCCCGAGCGGTTACGCTGCAGGCGTTTCGGTGGCGGCAGGTCGCTCAGCAGGGCGTCGCTGTTGTACTTGCTCACCGGAATACCATGACCGATGTACTCTTCAATCGCCGGCAGGTTGAGCGCGTACTCTTCACAGGCCAGGCTGATGGAGTGACCGCTGGCGCCAGCACGACCGGTACGGCCAATGCGGTGCACGTAATCTTCGCGATCGTCCGGCAGGTCGTAGTTGAAGACGTGCGTAACTGCCGGGATGTGCAGGCCGCGCGCGGCGACGTCGGTGGCAACGAGGATATCCACATCACCTTTGGTGAAGTCGTCCAGAATGCGCAGGCGTTTTTTCTGCGCCACGTCGCCGGTCAGCAGGCCTACGCGGTGACCATCGGCAGCCAGGTGGCCCCAGATATCTTCACAGCGGTGCTTGGTGTTGGCGAAGACGATGGCGCGATCCGGCCACTCTTCTTCCAGCAGGGTCTGCAGCAGACGCATCTTCTCTTCGTTCGAAGGGTAGAACAGCTCTTCTTTAATGCGATGGCCGGTTTTCTGCTCGGGCTCAACTTCAACGTATTCGGCGTTGTTCATGTGCTCGAACGCCAGTTCACGTACGCGATAAGAAAGCGTGGCCGAGAACAGCATACTCAGGCGCTGGGTGGCCGGCGGCATGCGGCGGAACAGCCAGCGAATGTCTTTAATGAAGCCGAGATCGAACATGCGATCTGCTTCATCCAGTACCACGACCTGAATGGCGCCGAGGTTGATGTGATTTTGTTTGGCGTAGTCAATCAGGCGTCCGGTGGTGCCCACCAGAATATCGACGCCGTCTGCCAGCACTTTCAGCTGCTTGTCATAGCCATCGCCGCCATAGGCGAGGCCCAGCTTCAGACCGGTGGCCTGCGCCAGCGGCTCGGCATCGGCATGAATCTGCACCGCAAGCTCACGCGTCGGTGCCATGATCAACGCGCGTGGCTGATTAACCTGGCGGCCTTCAGCAGCAGGATGAGAAAGAAGATAATGAAACGTTGACGTCAGGAACGCCATCGTTTTGCCGGTACCGGTTTGCGCCTGACCCGCGACATCACGCCCTGAAAGCGCAAAAGGCAACGCGAGCGCCTGAATCGGCGTGCAGTTATGAAAGCCTTTCTTATCAAGGGCTTCCACTACCTGTGGGTGCAGGGCGAAGTCGGAAAACTTCTGTTCTGTTAAGTGTGTTTTGCTCATAGTGTGGTAGAATATCAGCTTACTATCGCTTTACGAAAGCGTATCCGATGAAATAAAGTCAACCTACGTTGGTATATTTTACGCCAATTCGCCAGGCATAATCTTTGGAGTTAAACATGAGCAGCGATAAAATCGTTCACCTGACCGATGACAGTTTCGACACTGACGTGCTGAAAGCCGACGGTGTGACGCTGGTAGATTTCTGGGCTGAATGGTGTGGTCCTTGCAAAATGATCGCCCCGATTCTCGACGAAGTCGCAGAAGAGTACGACGGTAAGCTTACCATCGCCAAGCTGAACATTGATGAAAACCCAGGTACTGCGCCAAAATACGGTATTCGCGGTATCCCGACCCTGCTGCTGTTCAAGAACGGCGAAGTGGCGGCGACCAAAGTGGGTGCGCTGTCTAAAGGTCAGCTGAAAGAGTTCCTGAACGCTAACCTGGCCTAAGCCCGGCGCGGTGTTTGTTCGGCAGTGGTGAATTTTTTCGCCACTGCTGGACGTCTCCCTTCAGGCGTGTTAAGTTGACCTCACTGCATTACGCACTTACCTTGTAGTTTGCATCTAAAGTTTTCCCTTGTCAGACCCAGCTCGCATTGAACGTTTTCGTGGTTTGGCAATCTGACGGCTAGCACATTCGGCATCACCTTTCGACCGTCTCCTCGCTTCCTATCGCCACATCTGACGATAACCGTCGAGCAGCGTTGAAAAAGAGCCATTAACAGGCATGGAATTTTTGCCATACCATTCACGACAAACATTTCGAGAATTACCCCGAGTTTAAGAACCCATCACTATGAATCTTACCGAATTAAAGAATACGCCGGTTTCTGAGCTGATTACTCTCGGCGAAAATATGGGGCTGGAAAACCTGGCGCGTATGCGCAAACAGGACATTATTTTCGCCATCCTGAAACAACACGCGAAGAGCGGCGAAGACATCTTCGGTGATGGTGTGCTGGAGATACTGCAGGATGGATTTGGTTTCCTCCGCTCCGGAGACAGCTCCTACCTCGCCGGTCCCGATGATATCTACGTTTCTCCCAGCCAAATCCGCCGCTTCAACCTCCGCACTGGTGACACCATTTCTGGCAAAATCCGCCCACCGAAAGAAGGTGAACGCTATTTTGCGCTGCTGAAAGTTAACGAAGTTAACTACGACAAGCCAGAAAACGCCCGTAGCAAGATTCTGTTTGAAAACCTGACGCCGCTGCACGCGAACAACCGTCTGCGCATGGAGCGTGGTAACGGTTCGACCGAAGACCTGACGGCGCGCGTGCTGGATCTGGCATCGCCAATCGGTCGTGGTCAGCGTGGTCTGATCGTCGCACCGCCGAAAGCCGGTAAAACCATGCTGCTGCAGAACATCGCGCAGAGCATCGCGTACAACTATCCTGACTGCGTGCTGATGGTGCTGCTGATTGACGAGCGTCCGGAAGAAGTAACCGAAATGCAGCGTCTGGTGAAAGGCGAAGTTATCGCGTCTACCTTTGACGAACCGGCCTCGCGTCACGTGCAGGTTGCAGAGATGGTGATCGAGAAGGCTAAGCGCCTGGTCGAGCACAAAAAAGACGTTATCATCCTGCTGGACTCCATCACCCGTCTGGCGCGCGCCTATAACACCGTAGTGCCGGCGTCGGGTAAAGTCCTGACCGGTGGTGTTGACGCCAACGCCCTGCATCGTCCGAAGCGTTTCTTCGGTGCGGCACGTAACGTGGAAGAGGGCGGCAGCCTGACCATCATCGCCACCGCCCTGGTTGATACCGGTTCGAAGATGGACGAAGTGATTTACGAAGAGTTTAAAGGTACAGGTAACATGGAACTGCACCTGTCACGTAAAATCGCTGAGAAGCGCGTGTTCCCGGCTATCGATTACAACCGTTCCGGTACGCGTAAAGAAGAGCTGCTCACCTCTCAGGAAGAGCTGCAGAAGATGTGGATCCTGCGCAAAATCATCCATCCGATGGGTGAAATTGATGCGATGGAGTTCCTCATCAATAAACTGGCAATGACCAAAACCAACGACGAATTCTTCGATATGATGAAACGCTCGTAATCTGTTGCCGCCGGTAACGGCCTGAGCCAGCCGGCTAACGGCACAAATTGCCAGGATTTATGACTAACGCCACGTCTTAACGTGGCGTTTTTCATTTGTGGGCATTAGGATTATGCCTGTCAGGAAGCAGACATATTGACTGAGGCAGCAAAGCGGCGGTTTTTTCAGCAAACGCACGCGCTGCGACAGAATTCAGACCAGGGATATACAGCAATGGCGGGAAAATTGCTTATTGTTGTCCATGATTTTAGCTGAGAGCGTTAACGTGAATTTACTCACTATGAGTACTGAGCTTGGTTTAGTTTTTCTTTTTTCTTTAGCGTTCCTGTTTTTTGCTCGTAAAGCGGCTAAAAAAATTGGGCTTGTGGACACGCCGAATTCCAGAAAACGACACCATGGCGCCATTCCGTTAGTCGGCGGTATCTCCGTGTATGCGGGGATTTGCTTCGCCTTTGCCATCTCAAATTATTATCTGCCGCACGCCGTGCTGTACCTCTTCTGCGCCGGGGTACTGGTGCTGGTCGGCGCGCTCGATGACCGCTTTGATATCAGCGTCAAAATCCGTGCCGTGGTTCAGGCGGCGATTGCCATCGTGATGATGGTCGGGGCAAAACTCTATTTACTGAGCCTGGGGTTTATCATTGGTCCGGTCGAGCTGATCGTCGGGCCTTTCGGCTATGTGCTGACGCTGTTCGCGGTATGGGCAGCGATCAATGCTTTCAATATGGTGGACGGTATTGATGGTCTGCTGGGTGGCTTATCCTGCGTCACCTTCGCCGCGATGGGCATCATCCTCTATTTTGACGGACAGACCAGCCTGGCGATGTGGTGCTTCGCGATGATCGCCGCCACCATTCCCTACATTCTGCTTAATCTCGGCTTTTTAGGCCGCCGTTATAAAGTGTTTATGGGTGATGCCGGCAGTACCATGATCGGCTTCACCATCATCTGGATTCTGCTGGAAACGACGCAGGGCCTCAGCCATCCCATCACGCCAGTCACCGCCCTGTGGCTGATTGCTATTCCGCTGATGGACATGGTGGCGATCATGTATCGTCGCCTGCGCAAGGGCATGAGCCCGTTCTCGGCCGATCGTCAGCATATCCATCACCTGATCATGCGGGCCGGTTTTACCTCCCGGCAGGCATTTTTATTGATTACCGTGGCCGCCGCGCTGCTGGCCGGGATTGGCGTGCTGGGCGAATATCTGGCATTTATTCCCGAGTGGGTCATGCTGGCGCTATTCCTCGCCGCTTTCCTCCTTTACGGTTATTGCCTGAAACATGCATGGCGCGTCGCGCGTAAAATCCGTCGTATCAAACGTCGCTGGCAAAGCAGCGGCGAAGAGAAAAAATAATTACCCAGATAAGTACCCGGATAAGGACACTTTTGTTATGACCTCTGTCGTTGTGGAGAACGAACTGGATGTACGCGGCCTCGGCTGCACGCTGTGGCGCGGCAAAGGCTGGATTATTGGCCTGGCGCTGCTGTTTGCGCTGCTGGCGTGGCTGGCTTCCATGTTAATGAAGCAATCCTGGAGCGCCACGGCGGTGACCGATCGGCCGACGGTGAATATGCTGGGCGCATTCTTTGTGCAGCAGCAGTTCCTCAATAATCTGGATGTGCGCAACGAGACCGTCAGCCTGAATACGCCAGCGCCGACGGTGATGGATGAGGTCTATCAGGAGTTCACCATGCAGCTGGCGTCGTGGGATACGCGTCGCGATTTCTGGCTGCAGACTGATTACTATAAGAGCCGCAAAAGCGGTAATGCGCACAATGATGCCGCGCTGCTCGACGATCTGATCACCAACATTCAGTTCACCCCGGCCGATGCCACCCACAATACGCTGGATAACATTAAGCTGATCGCGGAGACCGCCGGCGACGCCAACAACCTGCTGCGGCAGTACATTGCCTATGCCAGCGAACGCGCCGCGCGCCATCTCAACGATGAGCTCAAAGGTGCGTGGCAGGCGCGCAGCGTGCAGCTGCAGGCGCAGGTCAGTCGTCAGCAGGAAGTGGCACAGGCGGTGTTTGATCGCCGTCGCCAGCGCATCGAGCAGGCGCTGAAAGTGGCCAGCCAGCAGGGCATTAAAGAGAACCGCGCGCCGGTCAGCGGTGAAGCGCTGCCGGACAGCGATCGCTTCCTGCTGGGGCAGCAGATGCTGCAGGCGCAGCTGGATACCCTGCAAGCCAGCGGACCTGCTTACGATTTAAGCTATGATCAAAACAGGGCGATGCTCAACACGCTGCAGGCCGGGCCGCGCCTGGATAAACCGTTCCAGACCTACCGTTACCTGCGCACGCCGGAAGAGCCGGTCAGCCGCGATAGCCCACGTCGTCTGTTTATGATGGTGATGTGGGGCGCGATCGGTGCGCTGGTGGGTGCCAGCGTAGCGCTGGTGCGTCGTCCGCGTGCAACATTCGCCAACCGTCACTAAGAGAATCCGCGTGAAAGTTCTGACTGTATTTGGCACGCGCCCTGAAGCGATCAAAATGGCTCCGCTGGTGCAGGCACTGGCGCAGGATGCTGCCTTCGAATCGCGCCTGTGCGTGACGGCACAGCATCGTGAAATGCTTGACCAGGTACTGCGCCTGTTCCGGCTGCAGCCCGACTATGATCTCAATATTATGCGGCCCGAACAGGGACTGACCGAGATCACTAGCCGCATTTTGCAGGGTATGAAGACCGTGCTGGCAGACTTCCAGCCGGATGTCGTACTGGTGCACGGCGATACCACTACCACCTTTGCCGCCAGCCTGGCCGCGTTTTACCATCAGATTCCGGTGGGCCACGTTGAGGCGGGTCTGCGGACCGGTAACCTGATGTCACCGTGGCCGGAGGAGGCCAACCGTACCCTGACCGGCCATCTCGCCAGCTATCACTTCACGCCGACAGAAAATTCGCGGCAAAACCTGCTGCGCGAAAATCTGCCCGACGCGCGCATTTTCGTCACCGGCAATACGGTGATCGACGCGCTGCTGTGGGTACGCGATCGCGTGCTGGATGATGCCGATCTCAATGCCCGCCTGGCGGCGCGTTACCCGTTCCTTGAGGCCGGTAAAAAGCTGATTCTGGTTACCGGCCATCGGCGCGAAAGCTTTGGTGAAGGCTTTGAACGCATCTGCAGCGCGCTGGCGCAGCTGGCGCGTCAGCATCCGCAGCTGCAAATCGTCTATCCGGTGCACCTCAACCCTAACGTCAGCGAGCCGGTGAACCGTATTCTGAGCGGTATCAACAACATCATTCTGATTGAGCCGCAGGAGTACCTGCCGTTTGTCTGGCTGATGAATCGCGCCTGGCTGATTCTTACCGATTCCGGTGGCATCCAGGAAGAGGCGCCGTCGCTGGGCAAACCGGTGCTGGTGATGCGTGAAACCACCGAGCGGCCGGAAGCGGTCGCGGCCGGTACGGTGAAGCTGGTCGGCACCGACGTGAATAAAATTGTTGCTGAAGTCAGCCTGCTATTGCAGGACGACGAGGCGTGGCAGGCGATGAGCCGTGCGCACAATCCGTATGGCGACGGCCATGCCTGCGCGCGCATCCTGCAGGCACTTAAACAACACAGAGTTTAACTATGCGTTTTTCAACCATTTCCGTTATCGGACTGGGCTACATTGGGCTGCCGACGGCAGCCGTTTTTGCTTCGCACGGGAAACAGGTCATCGGCGTGGATATCAATGCGCGCGCGGTGGAAACCATTAATCGCGGCGAAATTCATATCGTCGAGCCTGAACTGGGCGACGTAGTACGTGCAGCGGTGCACAACGGCAACCTGCGCGCCACCACCCAGCCTGAAGCTGCCGACGCCTTTCTGATTGCCGTGCCGACGCCGTTTGTCGGCGATCATCAGCCGGATCTCAGCTACGTGCAGGCGGCTGCGCTGTCGATTGCGCCGGTGCTGAAGGCCGGCGATCTGGTAATCCTCGAATCAACTTCGCCGGTGGGCGCTACTGAACAGATGGCGCAATGGCTGGCGGCGGGGCGCCCGGATCTGCGCTTCCCGCAGCATGGCGAGCAGCCTGACGTGTTTATCGCTTACTGCCCGGAGCGCGTGCTGCCGGGGAAAGTGATGGTCGAGCTGCTGGAAAATGACCGCGTGATTGGCGGCATGACGCCGGCCTGTTCGGCGCGCGCCAGCGAGCTGTATCGCATTTTCCTGCGCGGCGAGTGTGTGGAAACTAACGCGCGCACCGCAGAGATGTGCAAGCTGACGGAAAACAGTTTCCGCGATGTGAACATCGCCTTTGCCAACGAACTGTCGCTGATCTGCGCCGAACAGGGGATCAACGTGTGGGAACTGATTGCGCTGGCGAACCGCCATCCGCGCGTCAATATCCTGCAGCCGGGACCGGGCGTTGGCGGCCACTGCATTGCGGTCGACCCGTGGTTTATCGTGGCGCAAAACCCGCAGCAGGCACGGCTGATCCGGACCGCGCGTGAGGTTAACGATGCCAAGCCGGGCTGGGTGCTGGATCAGGTTAAACAGGCGCTGGCCGAGTGCCTGACGGCCAGCGGCAAGCGTGCCACGGACGTGACCATCGCCTGCTTCGGTCTGGCATTTAAACCTAATATCGATGACCTGCGTGAAAGCCCGGCGATGTCGGTGGCGCAGCGTATTGCGGGCTGGCACAGCGGCCGCACCTGGGTGGTCGAGCCGCATGTGGCGGATATTCCGCCGCAGCTCGCCGAACGCGCTACGCTGGTGTCGCTGGCTGATGCCCTGCAACACGCCGACATTCTGGTGATGCTGGTCGATCATGCGCAGTTCCGCGCCGTCACCCCTGAACAGGTGACGCAGTCGTGGATTGTGGATACCAAAGGAGTCTGGCGATGAAACAGTTTTTAGTCACCGGCGGCGCCGGTTTTATTGGCTCCGCGCTGGTGCGCTTCCTGATTGCCAATACCGACCACCGGGTGGTGGTGGTGGATAAGCTGAGCTATGCCGGCAATCTGGCGTCGCTGGCACCGGTCGAGCAGGATGCGCGCTTTGCTTTTGAGCAGGTCGATATCTGCGACCGCGCCGCGCTGGATCGCGTGCTGGCGCAGTACCAGCCGGACTGCATCATGCATCTGGCGGCAGAGAGTCACGTGGACCGCTCGATTGACGGGCCAATCGCCTTTATCGAAACCAACATTGTCGGCACCTACCAGCTGCTGGAGGCGACGCGCCATTACTGGAACGGCATGACGGATGAGCGCAAGAAAGGCTTCATCCTGCACCATATCTCCACCGACGAAGTGTTTGGCGATCTGCACGGCACGGAAGATTTCTTTACCGAAACCACGCCGTACGCCCCGAGCAGCCCTTATTCGGCGACCAAAGCCAGCAGCGACCATCTGGTGCGCGCGTGGCTGCGCACCTACGGACTGCCTGTGGTGGTCACCAACTGTTCCAACAACTACGGGCCTTACCATTTCCCGGAAAAACTGATTCCCCTCACCATTATCAATGCGCTGGCCGGTAAGCCGCTGCCGGTATACGGCAACGGCAGCCAGATTCGTGACTGGCTGTATGTGGAAGATCACGCCCGCGCGCTGTATACCGTGGTCAGCAGCGGCAAAGTGGGCGAGACCTACAACATTGGCGGCCACAACGAGCGGCGCAATATTGAGGTGGTGGAGACGCTGTGTGATTTGCTGGATGAGCTGGCACCGCAACAGCGCGCTGCCGGGCTGAGCAGCTACCGGGAACTGATCACCTTTGTCCACGATCGTCCCGGCCACGACCTGCGCTATGCCATTGATGCCAGTAAAATTGCCCGTGAACTGGGCTGGACGCCGCAGGAAACATTCGACAGCGGCATCCGCAAAACCGTGCAGTGGTATCTGGCCAATCCGCAGTGGTGGCAGGCGATTCTCAACGGCAGTTATCGCGGCGAGCGTCTGGGCTTAGCCACCCCGCGTTAAGCGCGCATGCAGGAGGAGCAACGATGAAAGGTATCATCTTAGCCGGTGGCTCGGGCACGCGCCTGCACCCGATAACCAGGGCGATATCCAAGCAGCTGCTGCCGGTGTACGACAAACCGATGATCTACTATCCGCTGTCGGTGCTGATGCTGGCGGGGATTCGCGACATTCTTATTATTACCACGCCGGACGATCGCGCCCATTTTGAGCGGCTGCTGGGGGATGGCAGTGAATTTGGCCTGCAGCTGCAGTATGCCGAGCAGCCGAGCCCGGATGGCCTGGCGCAGGCCTTTATCATCGGTGAATCCTTCATTGGCGACGACAGCTGTTGTCTGGTGCTGGGCGACAATCTCTACTTCGGCCAGGGCTTCAGTCCGAAACTGAAAAAGGTGGCCGCGCGCAGCCACGGTGCCACGGTTTTTGCCTATCAGGTCATGGATCCGGAACGTTTTGGCGTGGTGGAGTTTGATGACGACTTCAACGCGCTGTCGATTGAAGAGAAGCCGCAGCAGCCGAAATCGCGCTGGGCAGTCACCGGCCTCTACTTTTACGACAACCGCGTGGTGGAGTTTGCGAAGCAGGTGCAGCCTTCGGCGCGCGGCGAGCTGGAAATTACCGCCATCAACCAGATGTATCTGGAGCAGGGCGAACTGGCGGTGGAGCTGCTGGGGCGCGGCTTTGCCTGGCTGGACACCGGCACCCACGACAGCCTGATTGAGGCCAGCGTGTTCGTGCAAACGGTGGAGAAACGCCAGGGCTTTAAAATAGCCTGCCTCGAAGAGATTGCCTGGCGCAACGGCTGGCTGAGCGATGAGCAGCTGCTGGCAGCGGCACAGGCGTTGACCAAAACCGGCTACGGCCAGTATCTGCTGGATATTCTGCATGCCCGTCCGCGTCAGTATTGATCCCCTTGCGTGGGAGAGCGATTTCTTCCGCTGCGCCACGGCGCGGCTGACGCTGGACGGCGATGTGCCGCTGGCCGAGGCGCTGCAGCAGCCTTACACGCTGTGGCAGGTTAAGGTGCCAGCGCAGGACAGCGCGGCGATAGATGCGCTGAGCCAGCACGGTTTTCAGCTGGTGGAAGGCGAAGCGGATCTGGCGATCAATATCAAACGCACCGAACGGCAGACCGGCGTGCGCATCGCGCGCGAAGCGCAGATCCCGCAGCTGCGCGCGGCAGCGGCCCAGGCGTTTAGCCAGAGCCGTTTTCGTGCTCCCTGGTTTGACGCTGAAGACAGCGGTCGCTTCTACGCACAGTGGATTGAGAACGCGGTGCGCGGCACTTTTGATCACCAGTGCCTGATCGCCTGCGACGAGCAGGGCGCGCTGCAGGGGTTCGTCTCCATGCGCGAAGTCGCCGGTGATGCGCGTATCGGTCTGCTGGCGGTGCTGCCGGCGGCGCAGGGCAACGGCGTCGGGCAGCGTTTGCTGCTGGCGGCAGCCGACTGGGGCCGGGTGCGCCAGCTCGAACGTCTGCGGGTCGCAACCCAGCTCAGCAATCTTACGGCGATGCGCCTCTATTTACGCAGCGGTGCCCGGCTGGAAAGCACCGCCTACTGGTTTTACAGGAAAGCCTGATGATCCCATTTAACGCGCCCCCGGTTGTGGGCACCGAAGTTGACTATATGCAGTCGGCGATGGCCAGCGGCAAGCTGTGCGGCGACGGCGGCTTTACCCGGCGCTGTCAGCAGTGGATGGAGCAGCATTTTGGCAGCAAAAAAGTGCTGCTGACGCCCTCGTGCACCGCTTCGCTGGAGATGGCCGCGCTGCTGATCGATATCCAGCCCGGCGATGAAGTGATCATGCCGAGCTACACCTTTGTCTCCACCGCCAACGCCTTCGTGCTGCGCGGCGCCACCATTGTGTTCGTCGACGTGCGTCCGGATACGCTGAATATCGACGAAACGCAGATTGAAGCAGCAATCACGCCGAAAACGCGCGCCATCGTGCCGGTACATTACGCGGGCGTGGCGTGCGAGATGGATACCATCATGGCGCTGGCAGCGAAGCATCAGCTGTATGTGATTGAAGATGCGGCGCAGGGCGTGATGTCGCAGTACAAAGGGCGCGCGCTGGGCACTATCGGCCATATCGGCTGCTTTAGCTTTCATGAGACGAAAAACTACACCGCTGGCGGTGAAGGCGGCGCTACGCTGATCAACGAGGCGAAACTGATCGAGCGTGCGGAGATCATCCGCGAAAAAGGCACCAACCGCAGCCAGTTCTTCCGCGGACAGGTGGATAAATATACCTGGCGCGATATTGGTTCCAGCTACCTGATGGCGGATTTGCAGGCGGCTTATCTGTGGGCACAGCTGGAAGCGGCGGAACGCATCAACCAGCAGCGTCTGCGCCTGTGGCAAAACTATTACGACGCGCTGCAGCCGCTGGCAGCCAGCGGGCGCATTGCGTTACCGGCGGTGCCGGCCAGCTGCCGTCACAACGCCCACATGTTCTATCTCAAATTGCGCGATAGCGAGGATCGCCAGGCGCTGATTAACTGGATGAAGGAAGCGGAGATCCTCACCGTGTTCCACTATATCCCGCTGCACTCCTCACCGGCCGGCACGCGTTTTGGCCGCTTCCACGGCACGGATGCGTTCACTACGCGCGAGAGCGAGCGCCTGCTGCGGCTGCCGCTGTTCTACAACCTGTCGGACAACAACCAGCGTACGGTAATCAGTTCGCTGCTGAGCTTCTTTGCCTGATGTCGTTAGCCAGAGCCTCAGTGTGGACCGCCTCGTCCACGCTGGTAAAAATTGTCGCTGGCCTGCTGGTGGTGAAACTGCTGGCGGTGAGCTTCGGCCCCGAGGGCGTCGGCCAGGCGGGTAACTTTCGCCAGCTGATTACCGTGCTCGGCGTGCTGGCCGGCGCGGGTATCTTCAACGGCGTAACCACCTATGTCGCGCAGTTCCGCCAGCAGCCGGCACAGCTGCGTGCCGTGACCGGCACTGCGTCAGCAATGGTGCTGGGGTTTTCCACGCTGCTGGCGCTGCTGTTTCTGCTGGCGGCGGAGCCCATCAGCCGGGCGCTGTTTGGTCACGCCGCCTGGCAAAACGTGGTGCGTATCGTCGCCTTTTTGCAGCTGGGCATTGCCTGGGCCAACCTGACATTGGCGCTGCTGAAAGGTTTTCGCGATGCGCGCGGTAACGCGCTGGCGCTGATCGCCGGCAGCCTGATCGGCGTGGTGGGTTATGTGCTGTGCTGGTGGCTGGGTGGCTATGCCGGTGCGCTGGTCGGGCTGGCGCTGGTGCCGGCGCTGCTGGTCGGGCCGGCGCTGTGGATGCTGCGACGCCACCGCGAGGAACTGCCGCTGCGCTGGCTGATGCCGCAGTGGCAGCCGGCGCTGGCGCGTAATCTGGCCAAATTTACCCTGATGGCGCTGATGACGGCCGTGACCCTGCCGGTAGCCTGGGTGATGATGCGTAATCTGCTGGCGCAGCAGCAGGGCTGGGCGCAGGTCGGGCTGTGGCAGGGCGTCACCAGCATCTCCGATGCGTATCTGCAATTTATCACCGCCACGTTCAGCGTCTGGCTGCTGCCAACGCTGGCACGGCTGGAGCATAAAGCTGACATCGCGCGCGAAATTGGCCGTGCGCTGCGCTTTGTGTTGCCGGCGGTAGCGGCAGCCAGCTTTTGCGTCTGGCTGCTGCGCGATGTGGCCATCTGGCTGCTGTTTTCCCCGCAGTTCAGCGCTATGCGCGATCTTTTTGTCTGGCAGTTGTGCGGTGACGTCTTTAAAGTAGGCGCCTATGTTTTCGGATACCTGGTGATCGCCAAAGCCTCACTGCGCTTTTATATTCTCACGGAAATCAGCCAGTTTGTGCTGCTGACCGCCTTTGCGCACTGGTTGATCCCACTGCACGGAACGGCGGGCGCGGCGCAGGCTTATATGGCGACCTACGTGCTCTACTTTGCCCTTTGCTGTGGCGCTTTCTTGATTTATTGCCGGAAAAAATGACGCTATTTCACGTGCTGGGCTCCGATATCCCGCATCACAATCACACGCTGCTGCGCTTTTTTAACGACGTCATGAGCGTCGAAGCGCCAGCCGACGCGCCGCGTCAGTTTATGGTGGTATCGGCCGCGCCGGATACCCTGCTGGCCTATCCTCAGCTGCAGATCGACGTGTATCCCAGTAAACGCGCGCTGGCGCAGGCGGTGATCGCACGCGCCGCCGATCGCCGTCAGCGCTTCTTCTTTCACGGCCAGTTCAATCCGCGCCTGTGGCTGGCACTGCTCAGCGGCAAACTGCGGCGACAGCAGGCGTTCTGGCACGTCTGGGGCGCCGATCTCTACGAAGAGGGCGCCGGGCTGAAGTACCGCCTGTTTTATCTGCTGCGGCGTATCGCCCAGGGGCGCATGGCGCAGGTGTTTGCCACGCGCGGCGATCTGCACTTTTTCCAGCAGCGCCATCCGCGCGTACCCACTTCGCTGCTCTATTTTCCAACGCGTATGCCGGAGACCGCGATACCCGCCCCTGCCGCCAGTGATAGCTTTACCATTCTGCTCGGCAACTCGGGCGATCGCAGCAACCGGCACATTGAAGGATTGCAGGCGATTCGCCGCCAGTTTGGTGAGCAGGTTAACGTGGTGATCCCGCTCGGTTATCCGGCCAGCAACTATGAGTACATCGATGAGATTGATGCTGCCGCGCAGCGCCTGTTTCCGCGCGGCCAGGTGACGCTGCTGCGCGACAAAATCGACTTCACTGCCTATCTGCAATTGCTGAGTCGCTGTCAGCTCGGTTATTTTATGTTCGAACGTCAGCAGGGCATCGGTACGCTGTGCCTGCTGATTCAGGCCGGCATTCCGTTTGTGGTTAACCGTAAGAATCCGTTCTGGCGTGACCTGAGCGAGCAGGGGCTGCCGGTGTTATTTAGCGCTGACGCGCTGGATCGCACGCGCGTGGCGGAGGCGCAGCGTCAGCTGGCGCAGTGCGATTGTTCTGCTATCGCCTTTTTTGCCCCGGGCTATCTGGCGGGATGGCGCCACGCGCTGGCGGAGAGTGAAAGGGAGTCGACATGAGCCTGCTGCAGTTTAGTGGTCTGCTGGTGGTGTATCTGTTTTCGCTGGGCTTCATTCTGACGCTGACCTGGCGCGAATTTAAACGGGTGCGTTTTAATTTCCACCTGTTCTTTACCCTGCTGTTTTTGCTGACCTTTTACTTTGGTTTCCCGCTGACCAGCGTGCTGGTGTTCCGCTTTAACGTCAGCGTGGTGCCGGCAGACTATCTGCTGCAGGCGCTGCTGGCCGCCACCAGTTTCTACGCCATCTATTACGTCAGCTACAAAGTGCGGCTGCGGCCTGCGCAGGCGGAGCCGCGCAAACCCTGGCTGACGATGAACCGGGTGGAAACCCATCTGACCTGCCTGCTGCTGGCGCTGGTGGCGGTGGGAACCGTCACGGTGTTCTTTATGCATAACGGCCTGCTGCTGTTCCGGCTGTCGGCCTATAACCAGATCTTCTCCAGCGAAGTGTCCGGCGTGGCGCTCAAGCGCTTCTTCTACTTCTTCATTCCGGCGATGCTGATCCGCTATTTCCTTAATCCTACCCAGCGCCAGTGGCTGCTGTTTTTGCTGATCACGGTGGCGTTTGGTCTGCTGACCTATGCGCTGGTGGGCGGGACGCGCGCCAATATCATCATCGCCTTTGCGCTGTTCCTGTTCATCGGCATTACGCGCGGCTGGATTACGCTGTGGATGCTGGTGGGGGCCGGCGTGATGGCGATTGGCGGCATGTTCTGGCTGGCGCTGCGTCGTTACAATCTCGACGTGGTGGGTGATGAAGCGTTTTACACGTTTCTCTATCTGACGCGCGACACCTTTTCGCCGTGGGAAAACCTTGCGCTGCTGCTGCAGAATTACGACAAAATCGATTTTCAGGGGCTGGCACCGATCTGGCGTGATTTCTACGTGTTTATCCCGGGCTGGCTGTGGCCGGATCGGCCATCGATGGTGCTCAACAGCGCCAACTATTTCACCTGGGAAGTGCTGAATAATCACTCCGGGCTGGCGATTTCGCCCACGTTGCTCGGTTCGCTGCTGATCATGGGTGGCGCAGGCTTTATTCCCCTTGGGGCGATAGCGGTCGGGCTGTTGATGAAAGGGTTTGATTCTCTCTACCTGCAGGGGCGTGAAGCCGGCAACCGCTACAGCGGTGCCATTTTGCAAAGCTTCTGCTTTGGCGCGGTGTTCAATATGATCGTGCTGGCGCGCGAAGGGCTGGATGCATTCGGCTCGCGCGTGGTGTTCTTTTGCCTGATTTTCGCCGCCTGCGTTGGGCTGGCGAAGTTACTTTTCTGGCTGTTAGCGCGTGCCGGGCTGATTCGCCCGCGCGCGGAGCCAGTTTTATCGCGCTCTGCTTAACCTCCGGGCCTGACGGGAAATACCGACCATGGAAACCGATCATCCGCGTTATACCCTGCGCGGCATCGATTTACACGCTTTCGCCGATATGGCGAGCTTTCTTCACTTTCTGCTGCCGGACGGCAAGCCGCGCAGCGGCACGCTGGTGGCGATCAACGCCGAAAAGATGCTGACGCTGGAAGAGGATGCTCAGCTGCGCGCGCTGATCGCCGCCGCGGAGATCAAATACCCGGACGGCATCAGCATTGTGCGTTCGCTGCGAAAAAAATACCCGCAGCTGACGGTGAACCGCATCGCCGGCGCCGATCTGTGGGAAGCGCTGATGGAACAGGCGGGCCGCAGCGGTATTCCGGTGTTTTTAATCGGCGGGCGTGAGCAGGTGCTGCAGGAAACCTGCGATAAATTACGCCGTCAGTGGAACGTCAACATTGTGGGCAGCCAGAATGGCTACTTCGCCCCTGCCGAACGCGAGGCGCTATTTGCGCGCATCGCCGCCAGCGGGGCACAGATTGTGACCGTGGCGCAGGGATCGCCGCGCCAGGAGCTGCTGATGCGCGACTGCCGCGAACACTGGCCGCACGCGCTGTATATGGGCGTCGGCGGCACCTATGATGTCTTTACCGGCCACGTCACGCGTGCGCCACGCATCTGGCAGCAATTAGGGCTGGAGTGGCTGTATCGCCTGATACGTCAGCCATCACGCTGGCGTCGTCAGTTAAAACTGCTGAAATATTTACGCTATCACTGGCGCGGCGATCTGTAACGCGGCAGGAATAGTGCTGTAATTCCGGCAGGTTAAGCAGGCAAATTGCGTTATTTATCGACGGAATGCACAAAGCGTAAGCAAACGCGATTTTTTTATGAAAAAGCACTGGACAGCCTGGAGTCAAATACGTAGTATGCCCATCCGCAACGGCGCTACGCGCCCGTAGCTCAGCTGGATAGAGCGCTGCCCTCCGGAGGCAGAGGTCTCAGGTTCGAATCCTGTCGGGCGCGCCATTTAGTTTGTGCGCAAGAGCTTCGGTGGTTGGTTTAACCGCGTTATGCAGTGCATTGAGTAAGCGGTTACGCTTACGCACCAGAATTATGGTGGCTATAGCTCAGTTGGTAGAGCCCTGGATTGTGATTCCAGTTGTCGTGGGTTCGAGTCCCATTAGCCACCCCAGATTTTGCTGGGACATGCGAAGGTGGCGGAATTGGTAGACGCGCTAGCTTCAGGTGTTAGTGTTCTTACGGACGTGAGGGTTCAAGTCCCTCTCTTCGCACCAGGCAAAACAAGTAAGCAGTAACAGGCAGTAAAAAATCGGCGAGTAGCGCAGCTTGGTAGCGCAACTGGTTTGGGACCAGTGGGTCGGAGGTTCGAATCCTCTCTCGCCGACCATATTCGAAAAGCCTGCTTTGCAAAAAGCAGGTTTTTTTTGTCTGTAGGAAATAGAGGATGAGAACCTCCGAAGGAGGTTTGAGCCGAGCGAAGCGAGACAACGTTGCGTCAGCAACGGCCCGCAGGGCGCTTCTCGCAGAGAAGCGTAATCCTCTCTCGCCGACCATCATTCAGGAAACCTGCTTTGCATAAAGCAGGTTTTTTTTCGTCTGTAGTAAAAGAGGATGAGAACCTCCGCAGGAGGTTTGAGCCGGGCGCAGCGAAGGAAGAGCAGTCGGGGAAGTTGTCGCTATTACGCGACATATAACCTGCTGATTTTTAATAGGCTTACCTTTCCTTGCACAGCCTGTCGCTCAGCGGAGACAGCTTTAAGCAGGTGTGTCGCAAATTCCCGACGTTGCTGCCGCGCTCTGTCCCTTACTGCTGGCTAAATGACTGATATAAAATAACTTGCCGTGATTCATGCCATTCTGGCACGCTTTGTGCAATAATCTCAGCGTAGATGCTCATTCCACCTCTTATGTTTGCTAATGCTACATAAACCTGGGAATGATGCAGAGCCCCTTACGGTATCCGTTGTCCAGCTGGCAGTAACGTGCACGCGCTACTGCAGTAAGAAGGACATTACGTTGAGTCGGATACCATCAGTTGTCTTACCGACCTGATCTTACACCTGCTTCTGGCAGGTGTTTTTTTATCTGCCGTTCACGGATTGATGCCGTATTCCCTGCACGCTCTTTGAGGCAAAAAAAAGCCGGGACTGGCCCGGCGTGCACAAAAATAACAACAGTAAAATCAGGCGCCAGGATTGTTCTTCAGCGTCAGTAACAGACCTTCGCGACGCATTTTAGCCGCGTCTTCCGGGCGATGCAGGCGATCGTAAACGTCCGCCAGCCAGGCGTAGTCAAAGCCATCGGGACGCTGTGCCAGCGCCTGCTGGAAGGCTTCTGCGGCCTGCTGCCATTCACCGTGGCGCATCAGCAGCTGGCCGAGCGTGCTGTGCAACAGCGGCGTGGCGCCGTGCTGCTTAATCTGCTGACGCAGCGCTTTCTCCAGCGCCTGCGGGTCACCGCTTTTGATGCGCGGCATCAGCAGCACCAGCCGATCGTCATACTGACGCTTCAGCCCTTCCAGCACGATGCTTTGCGCGGTGTCCGGATCGTCGCATTCGATCAAATGCTCAGCCATCGCCACCTGCAGCGCGGTCTCCTGGCGGGTTTTGCGACTCTGGTTCTGCCACCATTTTTTCAGGCCTTCGCTGCCCTGATCGGCCATGGCCTGATTCATCAGACCCAGCCATGCCTGCTGCTGCAGCGCGTTACGCTGGTTCTCATCGTTAATCTGCGCCTTCTGCATAGAGGGCAGGATATCCAGCAATGCGCCCCAGGCGCCGGTGCGGATATAAGCCTGCTCGGCCAGACGCAGCACTTCCGGATGGCGCGGCGCCACTTCCAGCAGGCGATCGATACCGTGACGTGCGGCGTGATCTTCGTTACGCGCCAGCTGCAGGCGCACGCGGGTGATCTCAACCGGAATGGTATCGTTCTCGGAGAGCTCAGAGGCGCGCTCCAGATGCTGGTTAGCACGGATTTCGTCGCCGCGCTGCTGCGCTGCTTCCGCCGCCAGCAGATAGTTCGCCACCGGCTGATCGGCGTGATCGGCATTCTTCGACAGCAGCTTCTCCACCTGACGGTAATCGCCTTCCGCCAGCTTCATCAGCGCGCTCTGCGTGTGACGCTGGGCGCTGCGACGTTTACGCCCGGTGAACCAGCCGCGGGTGCGGGCGCCGGTGCGGAACAGGCGACGCAGAATCCATTCGACCAGCAGAATCACCAGCAGGCTGAGAATCAGGATGATGGCCAGACCGGTGACGCTGGTCTCAATGTTCCAGTTATCGGTCTGGATCAGCACGTAGCCCTGATGGCCGGCAACCATCGGTCCCAGCACAATGCCGGCAATCAGCAGCAGGAAAAGCACCAATACTTTCAGCATGGTTAGCCTCCCTGTTGATCAGCCGCAGCCGATGGCTGCGCCAGCAGATTGCGCACGCGCGTTTGCATCAGTTTTTCCAGCAGCGCCTGGCTCTCCAGCGTGTCCGGCACGTCCATCGAAATACTTTGCTGACTCAGCTCGTCGAGCTGGGCGAGGAAGGCTTTGGTCGCCGCATCGTTAGTGTCGTACCAGGCACGCACCCAGGTGGATACCGCATCGATGGACTGTTTGTAGATCTCATCCTGATGGCGCGGCACCGCCTGCGCGGCAATCAGCAGACGTGAACGGATATTTTCGCGCAGATAAACATCCTGATTCGGTGCCAGCAGCGGCTGCGCGGTGTTATCGCGGCGGCGGATGGTGATGAAATCATCCATGAAGTTGTGCCAGCTCTTCACCAGATTCTGACGCCACTCGTGCAGCGAGCTGGAGAGCTCACCGCTGTCGGCATCCATTGGCGACTCATCGCTGTCGTTATCGGCCAGACGCAGATTATCCACGCCGTTCGACAACTGGTTCAGCTTGAGGATGATGCCGTCGTAGTCCACCTGGCTGACAGCCGCCAGTGAACTGATGTCCTGGGTCAGCGCGCGGCGCACGTTCATGATGCTGGGATCGTTCATCTCCGCCAGGCTGGTGTCCGCGCTTTTCAGCAGCGCTGCCGCAGTGGTGACGTCCTGATCGCTCCATAGTTTGCGACCCGCCAGTTTGACGAGGTAGTCGGCCTGCGCCAGCAGCCAGGTGCGGGTATCGTTGCCGGAAATGGTGGCCACTTTTTCACGCAGTGTTTCCAGCTCTTTGGCGCTGTTATCCTGCTGGCTGCGCGCTTCCTGCAGCGCGGTGTTGGCGTCCGCCAGCTGCTGCGAGAGCTGTTGTTTATCGCTGCCCAGTTGCTGCTGCAGGGCGCTCAGCTGCTCGCTCAGGTTCTGGTTAGTCTGAGCCTGTAAGTCGGCCTGGTGTTTCCCATTCAGGTAAAGTCCCGCGCCAATCGCCAGTGCAATGACAATTGCCACCGCGCTCAGCACCTTGCCGTCGCTCTTTTTCGCGCGAGGCGGCTGGCTGGCTGGCGTCGGGGAAGTGTCCGCAGGGGTGGTTTCTTCAACCATGGCGGAGGAGTCTTTTTGTTCCGTCATTGTGGCTCATCCCAATGTTAAGTTCAGCGTAACGCACGCAGCAGCGCGTCGTTATCCGCACCATCGGCTACCTCAATCTCCTGCCAGCCTAATTCGGCGGCCTGGGTAGCCAAACGTTCACTGACGACCAGTAGTCGACAGTGCAGCAGCCATTCCCGCCGATCGATTGGCGGAAACAGCGCAAACAGTTGTTGTAACATTTCACCGCTGGTCACCACCAGCGTGGTAATACCGCGATCGCGCCAGCGACGGCCTTCAATCGCGCCGTCGTACTGCTTTTCACAGCGCTGATAGCACTCACAGTATTGCACGTCCGCGCCGCGGGCGATCAGCGTCTCCGCCAGCAGTTCACGGCCCGGACTGCCGCGCAGAATCAGCGCACCCTTGCCGCTGACCTGCTGCAGGCGATTCAGCCGCACCAGCTCTTCGCTGGTTTCCCGCGCATGCGGATAGTCAACTTTCAGATTACTGACGGTGTGCAGCGCCAGCGCGGTGCTGCGACCAATGGCATAATAGTCGAGAAATGCCGGCCACGCGCTGCGCTGCTGCTGTAAAGCTGGCTGGGCAAAGTGCACCACCTGCTGCGACAGCAGAAATACCAGGTCACCGGGCTGCAGGGCGGCCAGCTTTAGCGGCAGTTGAGAGAGATCGCGACCCGGCGTGAATTCAATCAGCGGAAACGACCACGCCAGTTTGCCCTGGTTGCGCAGGCGCGCGACCAGTTCACTGGCGGCGGGTTCCGGACGGGTCACGAGGATAGTCATGCGGGCGGCTGTCCCTGATAAACTTCACGCAGAATGTCACGCGCGCCGCCGTCCAGCAGCTCTTCGGCCAGTGAAATCCCCATCTGTTCGGCCTGTTCACGCGGGCCGCGGCGTTCGCCCACCACCATCTGGCTGCCATCCGGCGCACCGACCAGGCCGCGCAGCCACAGCTGATCGTCTTCCAGCACGGCAAAACTGCCGATCGGCACCTGACAGCCGCCTTCGAGACGGGTATTCATGGCGCGCTCGGCGCGCACGCAGACGGCTGTGTCGCTGTGGTTCAGCGCCTGCAGCAGCGTAATTAACGGCTGATCGTCGAGGCGGCATTCAATGCCGACCGCGCCCTGGCCCACCGCCGGCAGGGAAAACTCCGCCGGCAGCGCCTGGCGAATGCGATCTTCCAGTCCAAGGCGTTTCAGCCCGGCGGCAGCAAGAATGATGGCGTCATACTCGCCGGCGTCCAGTTTGCTGAGACGCGTACCGACGTTACCGCGCAGCGAGCGAATCACCAGGTCCGGGCGCCGTGCGCTGATCTGGCACTGGCGACGCAGGCTGGACGTGCCGACCACCGCGCCCTGCGGCAGCGCGTCGATCGAGGAATAATGATTAGAGACGAACGCGTCGCGCGGATCTTCGCGCTCGCAGATGGTCACCAGTCCCAGACCGTCGGGAAAATCGACCGGCACATCTTTCATGGAATGCACCGCCATATCGGCACGGTTTTCCAGCATCGCCAGCTCAAGCTCTTTGACAAACAGTCCCTTGCCACCCACTTTCGCCAGCGGCGTATCAAGGATGACATCACCTTTGGTGACCATCGGCACCAGCTCAACCTGCAAGCCGGGATGCGCAGCCATCATGCGCTGTTGGACATATTGTGCCTGCCACAAGGCAAGCGGGCTTTGCCTGGTAGCAATTCTGAAAATTTTGTTTAACATGCTGTTAACCATTTTGATCGTTCATCGATTATCCTATCATTGATAGGGGAATGCTGTCAGTTTCAACGGATTGACCAGGCTGCAATCTCAGACCGGAGCCCGCTTTTTACGGCGTCAGATTCTGAGGCTGGAGTCCGAAAATGCAGGGCTACGTTTGGAACGTGCTAAACTGTCAGGTAGCGCAACTTTCTTTACGGTCAATCTTCCAGGTGTTAGATTGATCACGTTTCCAGCAATAATTTGCCCGACATCTTTATTATTAAGCGGCAGATTTTGGAAACAGGGTGCTTAACACTGGGACAATCAGGCGAAACGTCTTGTACCTCTACATTGAGACACTGAAACAGAGACTGGATGCGATTAACCAGCTGCGTGTAGATCGCGCACTGGCTGCCATGGGACCTGCTTTCCAGCACGTCTACAGTCTGCTGCCAACATTACTGCATTATCATCATCCGCTGATGCCGGGTTACCTTGAAGGTAGCGTTCCCCATGGCGTCAGCTTCTTTGCGCCTGATGAAAACCAGCAGCAGCTGCTGCAACAGTTAGCGGGCGACCATCCGCTCGACCTCAGCAGCGCGGTGAAGGGCGAACTGCCTATCACCGGCATCTACTCGATGGGCAGTACCTCGTCCGTCGGCCAGAACAGCGTCTCCGATCTCGACATCTGGGTGTGCCATCAGTCGTGGCTCGATAATGAAGAGCGCCTCAACCTGCAGCGCAAGTGTACGCTCCTGCAAAAATGGTGTGTGTCGCTGGGTGTGGAAGTCAGCTTCTTCCTGATCGACGAAAACCGCTTCCGCCATAATGAGAGCGGCAGCCTCGGCGGTGAAGACTGCGGTTCTACCCAACATATTTTACTGCTGGATGAGTTCTACCGTACCGCCGTGCGCATGGCGGGCAAACGCATTCTGTGGAACATGGTGCCTGGCGAAGAAGAACATCACTACGACGATTACGTAATGTCGCTCTATTCACAGGGCGTGCTGACGCCGAATGAGTGGCTGGATCTCGGCGGTCTCGGCACGCTGTCGGCGGAAGAGTATTTCGGTGCCAGCCTGTGGCAGCTGTATAAAAGTATCGATTCGCCGTACAAAGCGGTGCTGAAAACCCTGCTGCTGGAAGCTTACAGCTGGGAATACCCGAACACGCAGCTGCTGGCGATGGATATCAAACAGCGACTGCACGACGGCGAAATTGTCTGCTTCGGTCTCGATCCCTACTGCATGATGCTGGAGCGCGTGACGCGCTACCTGACCAGCGTCGATGACACCGCGCGCCTCGACCTGGTGCGCCGCTGTTTTTACCTCAAAGTGTGCGAAAAACTCTCCAGCGAGGAGCAGCATCCGCGCGCGGGCTGGCGGCGTGAAATTCTGTCGCAGCTGGTGAAAGAGTGGGGCTGGGACGATGAGAAGCTGGCGGTGCTGGATAATCGCGCGCAGTGGAAAATCGAACGGGTGCGCGAGGCGCACAACGAGCTGCTGGATGCGATGATGCAGAGCTATCGCAACCTGATCCGTTTTGCCCGTCGCAACAATTTAAGCGTCAGCGCCAGCCCGCAGGATATCGGCGTGCTGACGCGTAAATTGTACGCCGCGTTTGAAGCGCTGCCGGGCAAAGTCACGCTGGTGAACCCGCAAATCTCGCCCGATCTGTCGGAAGAGAACCTGACCTTTATTCATGTGCCGGCCGGGCGCGCCAACCGTGCCGGCTGGTATCTGTATAACCAGTCGCCGGACATGAGTTCAATCATCAGCCATCAGCCGCTGGAATATAACCGCTATCTCAACAAGTTAGTGGCATGGGCGTGGTTCAACGGATTGCTGACGCGCAAAACCCGTCTGCACATTAAGGGCAACGAGTTCTGCGATCTGCCGCGCCTGCAGGAGCTGGTCAACGATGTCTCCAGCCACTTCCCGCTGCGCCTGCCGGCACCGACGCCGAAAGCGCTCTACAGCCCGTGCGAAATCCGGCATCTGGCGATCATCGTTAACCTCGAACACGATCCGACCTCGGCGTTCCGCAATCAGGTAGTGCACTTCGACTTCCGTAAGCTGGATGTGTTTAGCTTTGGTCAGCAGCAGCAGTGCCTGATCGGCAGCATCGATCTACTGTACCGCAACTCATGGAACGAAGTGCGTACGCTGCACTTCAGCGGCGAGCAGGCGATGATTGAAGCGCTGAAAACCATCCTGGGCAAAATGCATCAGGACGCCGCACCGCCGGACACGGTGGAAGTATTCTGCTACAGCCAGCATCTGCGCGGCCTGATTCGTACCCGTGTGCAGCAGCTGGTGTCGGAATGCATTGAGCTGCGCCTGTCGAGCACGCGTCAGGAGCCGGGCCGCTTTAAAGCGCTGCGCATGGCCGGTCAGACCTGGGGGCTGTTTTTCGAGCGCATGAGCGTCTCGGTGCAGAAGCTGGAAAACGCAGTCGAATTTTACGGCGCGATTTCCAACAACAAGCTGCACGGTTTGTCGATCAAAGTTGAATCGAACCAGACGCCGCTGCCACCGGTGGTCAACGGCTACGCCAGCGAAGGCATCATTCAGTTCTTCTTTGAAGACACCAGTGACGATCGCGGCTTCAACATCTATATCCTTGATGAAAGCAACCGGGTTGAGGTGTATCACCATTGCGAAGGCAGCAAAGAGGAGCTGGTACGTGACGTCAGCCGCTTCTATTCGTCGTCGCACGATCGCTTTACCTACGGCTCGAGCTTTATCAATTTCAACCTGCCGCAGTTCTATCAGATTGTGCACGCCGGCGATCGCTTCCAGGTGATTCCGTTCCGCAGCCAGACGCTGACGCAGCTGTGCGCCACCCAGCCGGACAACGACAACGGCGACTTCCAGCCGCGCTACCAGATGCACTAAAGCCGCTGCGCTGCACGCAGTGGCCTGCCCCCGTTTCTGAACCTTCTGCCGGATATTTCCTGTTGCTTTTACAACGTCAACTGCGATGATAAGCAGCTGGGATTTGGATAAAAAGAGCAGACAGAATGATACGAGTGATGAGCCAGCTGGGTATGGCGCTGGCACTGGTCAGCCTGGTAGGCTGTGGCCTGAAAGGACCGCTGTATTTTCCGCCCAACGATCGGCCGCAACAGAAAAATCAGCCGGTGACTGAGCAGCAGCAGAAAGCTGCACAGGATGCGGATACCAGCGGGCTGGTCACCAGCAAACCGGCTGGCGTGCAGGCGAATTAAACCCGATGAGTCATCCGGCGGAGCAGAAAATGCAGTTCTCGAAAATGCACGGTCTCGGTAACGACTTTATGGTCGTCGATGCCGTGACGCAAAACGTCTTTTTTTCGCCGGAACTGATTCGCCGCCTGGCGGATCGGCATCTGGGGATCGGCTTCGATCAGTTGCTGATCGTCGAGCCACCTTACGATCCGGATCTCGATTTCCACTACCGCATCTACAACGCTGACGGCAGCGAAGTGGCGCAGTGCGGCAACGGCGCGCGCTGTTTTGCCCGCTTTGTTCGCCTCAAAGGGCTGACCAATAAAAGCGACATTCGCGTCAGCACCCAGACCGGCCGCATGGTACTGAGCGTCACCAGCGATGAGCTGGTACGCGTTAACATGGGCGAGCCCAACTTTGACCCGCAGCAGGTGCCGCTGCGCGCTAACAAGGCGGAAAACCTCTATCTGCAGCGCGTGGCCGAGCAGACCGTGATGTTTGGCGCGGTATCAATGGGCAATCCACACTGCGTGATCCAGGTTGAAAGCGTGAAAACCGCCGCGGTGGAGACGCTCGGTCCGGCACTGGAGAGCCATGAGCGCTTTCCCGAGCGCGTGAACGTCGGCTTTATGGAAGTGGTCAATCCGGAACACATCCGTCTGCGCGTGTATGAACGCGGCGCGGGCGAAACCCAGGCGTGCGGCAGCGGCGCCTGCGCCGCAGTGGCCTGCGGCATTCAGCAGGGCATTCTGGCGGAGAAAGTGCGCGTCGATCTGCCCGGCGGCACGCTGCATATCGCCTGGAAAGGGGCCGGTCAGCCGCTGTTTATGACCGGGCCAGCCACACACGTCTATGATGGGTTTATTCATCTATGAAAAATATCGAAGAGCAGACCGACAGCGCGGTTTTGCTGGACGATCAGGCGGTGAGCGCCTGGCTGCGTCACAACCCCGATTTCTTTATTCGCAATGCGCGCCAGGTTGAGCAAATGATGGTGCCGCATCCGGTGCGCGGCAGCGTATCGCTGGTGGAGTGGCATATGGCGCGTCAGCGCAACCACATCCAGCAGCTGGAAGAGGAGATTACGCTGCTGATGGAGCAGGCAACCGCCAATCATCAGCTGTTCGATCGCCTGCTGGCGTTGCAGAGCCATCTCGCGGCCGCCGATAGCCTGCAGGAGATGCTGACGCGCCTGCATCGCTGGGCGCGCGAGCTTGGCCTGGCGGGCGCCAATGTGCGGCTGTTCAGCGACCGCTGGCGCATCGGCGCACCCTCCGATTTCACCCAGCTTGGTCTGTCACGCCAGGCGTTTGAGCCGCTGCGCATCCAGCGCTTTGGTCAGCAGCATCACTACCTTGGCAGTCTGAACGGACCGGAGCTGCTGCTGCTGCTGCCGCAGGCAAAAGCCGTCGGATCGGTGGCGATGTCGCTGATGGGCGAGCAGGGCGATCTCGGCGTACTGATCTTCAGCAGCCGCGACAACCAGCACTATCAGGCGGGCATGGGCACGCTGCTGCTGCAGCATCTGGCACAAATGCTGCCCGACCTGCTGTCTCGCTGGGTTGAGCGCGCATGAGCAGCGCCAGCCCGCTGTTGCCGGCCGTTGAGGGCTTTCTGCGCTATCTGAAAGTCGAACGCCAGCTCAGCCCGCTGACGCAAAAAAATTACCAGCGCCAGCTGCAGGCGCTTATCGCCATGGCGGATGACATGCACATTACCGCCTGGTCGCAGCTGGAACCGGCACAGGTACGCAGTCTGGCGGCGCGCAGCCGGCGCGGCGGTCTCGGTGCCAGTAGCCTGGCCCTGCGCATGTCGGCGCTGCGCAGCTTTCTCGACTGGCAGGTCAGCCAGGGCATGCTGAGCGCCAATCCGGCGAAAGGCATCGCCACGCCGCGCAACGCACGGCATCTGCCAAAAAATATGGATGTCGACGAAGTCAGCCAGCTGCTGGAGATCGACCTCGACGATCCGCTGGCGGTGCGCGACCGCGCCATGCTGGAAACCATGTACGGCGGTGGTTTACGTCTCGCTGAGCTGGTGGGCATCGACTGTCGTCATCTGGACCTGGAGAGCGGTGAAGTCTGGGTGCGCGGTAAAGGCAGCAAAGAGCGCCGCGTGCCGATTGGCGGCACCGCCGTCACCTGGCTGCAGCACTGGCTGCCGCTACGCAACAGCTTCGCGCCGCAGGATGATGCAGTTTTTGTGTCGACGCGCGGCAGCCGTATTTCGGCGCGCAATGTGCAGAAACGCTTCGCCGAATGGGGCATTAAGCAGGGCGTCGCCAGCCATATCCACCCGCATAAGCTGCGCCACTCGTTTGCTACCCATCTGCTGGAATCGAGCGGCGATCTGCGCGCGGTGCAGGAGCTGCTCGGCCACGCCAACCTCTCGACCACGCAAATCTATACCCACCTGGATTTCCAGCATCTGGCGTCGGTATACGATGCGGCACACCCGCGTGCCAAACGAGGAAAGTCTGAATGAAGTTTTATCGCCCGCTGGGCCCGATCAAAGCCATCACCTTTGATCTCGACGATACGCTGTATGACAACTATCCGGTGATCCGTAAAACCACGGCGGAATCGCACGCTGCACTGCAGGCGTATCACCCGGCGCTGCGCGAGTTTACGCCGGAAGATTATCAGGCGCTGCGCGATGAACTGCTGCGGCGTGAGCCGGAAATTTATCACGATGTCTCTGAGTGGCGTCGCCGCTCGGTAGAGCTGGCGCTGCTCAACGCCGGACTGCCGGCCGCGCAAGCCAGCGCAGGTGCCCGGGACGTGATGAGCGTGTTTCACCAGTGGCGCAGTGCGGTGGAGATGCCAGAAGAGACGCATCAGACGCTGGCCTGGCTCGGCGAGCGCGTGCCGCTGGTGGCGATCACCAATGGCAACGCCGACCCGCAAAAGCTCGGCATTGATCACTACTTCCAGTTCGCGCTGCGCGCCGGTCCGCACGGGCGCGCCAAGCCGTGGCAGGATATGTACCATCTGGCCGCCGAACGGTTGGGCATTGCGCCGCAGCATATTCTGCACGTCGGCGATGACCTGACCACCGACGTCGCCGGTGCGCTGCGCGCCGGTCTGCAGGCGTGCTGGATCAACCTGCGTGACGGCAATCTGATGAAGATTGATGACGCGCGCCTGCTGCCACACGTGGAAATTCATCAGTTGGCATCGCTGACCTCGCTGCTATAATGGCTGTAAATTTATCCAGTCGTATTCTGTATTCTGCAACGCGCGGCCGTGCAGGCTGTGTGTCACCAGCCTGATCGCTTAGCTGATTACGCCCTCGCAGATGTCTGCCCTTGCCGCCTGGCGGCAATGCGAACGGTGCAGGATACGCATCCTACTTGCTTAAAACGGTGCTTATGGACGTTTCCGATCTGCTTAACGGCTTGAATGACAAACAGCGCGAAGCGGTCGCCGCGCCGCGCAGCAATCTGCTGGTGCTGGCCGGAGCAGGCAGCGGTAAAACCCGCGTGCTGGTGCATCGCATCGCCTGGCTGTTGTCGGTAGAGAACTGCTCGCCTTACTCAATCATGGCGGTGACCTTCACCAACAAGGCGGCGGCGGAGATGCGCCACCGTATCGACCAGCTGATCGGTACCAGCCAGGGCGGCATGTGGATTGGTACCTTCCACGGCCTGGCGCACCGTTTACTGCGCGCGCACCACCTGGATGCCGGGCTGCCGCAGGATTTCCAGATCCTCGACAGCGAAGATCAGCTGCGTCTGCTCAAGCGCCTGATCAAAGCCATGAACCTCGACGAGAAACAGTGGCCGGCGCGCCAGGGAATGTGGTACATCAACGGCAAAAAGGACGAAGGGCTGCGGCCTAAGCACATCGAAAGCTACGGCAATCCGGTGGAGCAGACGTGGCTGCGTATCTATCAGGCGTACCAGGAAGCCTGCGATCGCGCCGGGCTGGTGGATTTCGCCGAACTGCTGCTGCGGGCGCATGAGCTGTGGCTCAACAAGCCGCAGATTCTCAATCACTACCGCGAGCGCTTCAGCAATATTCTGGTGGACGAATTCCAGGACACCAACAATATTCAGTACGCGTGGATTCGCATGCTGGCAGGCGACAGCGGCCGGGTCATCATCGTTGGCGATGACGATCAGTCCATTTACGGCTGGCGCGGCGCGCAGGTGGAGAACATCCAGCGTTTCCTGAAGGATTTCCCAGGCGCGGAAACCATCCGTCTTGAGCAGAACTATCGCTCCACCAATAACATTCTGAAAGCAGCCAACGCCCTGATTGCCAACAACAATGGCCGTCTGGGGAAAGAGCTGTGGACCGACGGCAGCGACGGCGAAAAGATTTCGCTGTATTGCGCGTTCAACGAGCTGGATGAAGCGCGTTTTGTCGTTAACCGCATCAAAACCTGGCACGAAAACGGCAATGCGCTGCAGGATTGCGCCATTCTCTATCGCAGCAACGCCCAGTCGCGCGTGCTGGAAGAGGCGCTGCTGCAGGGCAGCATGCCGTACCGTATCTACGGCGGCATGCGCTTCTTCGAGCGCCAGGAGATCAAAGACGCGCTGGCCTATCTGCGGCTGCTGGCCAACCGCAATGATGATGCGGCATTCGAGCGCGTGGTCAACACGCCGGTGCGCGGCGTCGGCGATCGTACGCTTGATGTGGTGCGCCAGACCGCGCGTGAGCAGCAGCTGACGCTGTGGCAGGCGACGCGCGAACTGCTGCAATCCAAAGCGCTGGCTGGCCGCGCTGCCTCGGCGCTGCAGCGCTTCTGCGAGCTGGTGGATGCGCTGGCGACGGAAACCGCTGAAATGCCGCTGCACGTGCAGACCGATCGGGTGATCAAAGATTCCGGTTTGTGGCTGATGTACGAGCAGGAGAAGGGTGAAAAAGGCCAGGCGCGTATCGAAAACTTAGAGGAACTGGTCACCGCCACGCGCCAGTTCAGCTATCAGGATGAAGACGAAGATTTGATGCCGCTGCAGGCGTTTCTGTCGCACGCGGCGCTGGAAGCCGGTGAAGGCCAGGCGGACAAGTGGCAGGATGCGGTGCAGCTGATGACGCTGCACTCGGCGAAAGGGCTGGAGTTCAGTCAGGTGTTTGTGGTCGGCATGGAAGAAGGCATGTTCCCGAGCCAGATGTCGCTGGACGAAGGTGGCCGGCTGGAGGAGGAGCGTCGCCTGGCCTATGTTGGCGTGACGCGTGCGATGGAAAAGCTGACGCTCACCTACGCTGAAACCCGCCGCCTTTATGGTAAGGAAGTGTATCACCGGCCGTCGCGTTTCATTGGTGAACTGCCGGAAGAGTGCGTGGAAGAGGTGCGGCTGCGCGCCAGCGTGAGCCGGCCGGTGAGCCATCAGCGCATGGGCACGCCGGTGGCGAAGAGCGACAGCGGCTTCGCGCTCGGCCAGCGCGTGCGCCATGCCAAATTCGGCGAAGGTACCATTATCAATCTGGAAGGCAGCGGCGAGCACAGCCGTCTGCAGGTGGCCTTCCAGGGCCAGGGCATTAAGTGGCTGGTGGCGGCTTACGCCCGGCTGGAAACCGTGTAGCGCGGTTGCGCTACCTTGACGACTTTTTCGTCTCAGCGTAACATGCGCGCACTATTATCATGAGAGGACAATGCCTTGGACGCGCCCAGTCGATGCTGGCTCTATACCCTGGTTAACAGGGACAATTTCTAAGGCTACCTCTTTAACGCGGGTAGCCTTAGCGGTTATCAGCGACCTCCCTTTTTGATCCCGTCGCACGAGTCAGCACTGATTTACCCTTGAAGCGAAAGTTTCCGCGTTCAGGCTTTGCCGTGCCCGTGGTGCCAGCAGCACTGCGGTTCACCGCCTTGTCCCATGTCGTCTGCAATGGGGAGTATTGCTATGCTGAGCGCATTTAAACTGGAGCGCGATCGCCTGACGCGCATCGAGCTGGAAGACAACAACGACAAACTCAACACCTCGGTGTGGGTCGATCTGATCGAGCCGGACGACAGCGAGCGTGAGCGCGTGCAGTCGGAACTGGGGCAGAGCCTGGCAACGCGTCCCGAACTGGAGGACATTGAGGCCTCGGCGCGTTTCTTCGAAGACGAAGACGGCCTGCACATCCACTCCTTTTTCTTTTTTGAAGATGCTGAAGATCACGCCGGCAACTCCACCGTGGCGTTTACCATCCGCGAAGATCGCCTGTACACACTGCGCGAGCGTGAGCTGCCGGCGTTCCGCCTGTACCGCATGCGCGCGCGCAATCAGCAACTGACCGACGGCAACGCCTACGAGCTGCTGCTTGACCTGTTCGAAACCAAAATCGAGCAGCTGGCGGATGAGATCGAGAACATCTATAGCGCGCTGGAAAAACTCAGCCGCGTGATCATGGAAGGGCAGCAGGGCGAAGAGTACGACGACGCGCTGTCGCGCCTGGCGGAGCTGGAAGATATCGGCTGGAAAGTACGCCTGTGTCTGATGGATACCCAGCGTGCGCTGAACTTCCTGGTGCGAAAAGCGCGGCTGCCGGGCAATCAGCTGGAGCAGGCGCGCGAGATCCTGCGCGACATCGAATCGCTGCTGCCGCACAACGAATCGCTGTTCCAGAAGGTTAACTTCCTGATGCAGGCGGCGATGGGCTTTATTAACATCGAGCAGAACCGCATCATCAAAATCTTCTCGGTAGTGTCCGTGGTGTTCCTGCCGCCGACGCTGGTGGCCTCCAGCTACGGCATGAACTTTGAGTTTATGCCGGAGCTGAAGTGGAGCTTTGGTTATCCCGGTGCGATTGGCCTGATGATTCTCGCCGGGCTGGCGCCGTATCTCTATTTCAAACGGAAGAACTGGCTGTAATCGCACAGCATTGCATCATCGCACAGAACCGTAGCGGCGCGATTCATCGCGCTTTGTCTAACGGATGCTCAGCATATTGCGTCGTGGCATTCGCGTTATTAATACGCAAACCTGAGCGCAATAAATTGCGCCGCTACAACAGCGTGCGGTCTTTTGCTGGCGCCTTACCCCTGACGCGCCAGCGCTAATCTGCTAACCTGTTGCCTCAACTCACTTTCTGATTTCCTCCTTATGGCGCGTTTCTCTTTGCGGCAGCAGTGGGCGCTGCTGCTGACGGCTTCGCTGTTGCTGGGCTGCCTGCTGCAGCTATTGCACCTGCCGGCTGCACTGCTGCTCGGTCCGATGATTGTCGGTACCATTATGGGTCTGAGCGGCGCAACCGTGCGCATCGACAAACGGCTGTTCGTGCTGGCACAGGCGGTGCTGGGCTGCATGATCGGCCAGAGCCTGTCGCCTGCGATCCTCTCGCCGCTGCTCGATGACTGGCCGGTGGTGCTGGCGGTGCTGCTGCTGACGCTGGCGGCCAGCGGGCTGTCCGGTTTTCTGCTGGTGCGCTTTAGCTCGCTGCCGGGACCGACCGGCGCGTGGGGATCGTCGCCGGGCGGCGCGTCCGCAATGGTGGCGATGGCGGGCGATTTCGGCGCCGACGTGCGGCTGGTGGCGTTTATGCAATATCTGCGCGTACTGTTTGTCGCCACCGCGGCGGCCGTGGTGGCCCGCATCGGCCTCGGCAGCAGCGGTGCTGCCGCCCACATTGTCTGGCTGCCGCCGCTGCACAGTGGCTTCGTGCTAACGCTGCTGGTGATGGTGGCGGGTGCGTGGCTGGGGCAGAAACTGCGTATTCCGTCCGGCGCGCTGCTGCTGCCGGCGCTGATGGGTGCCACGCTGCACGGAACGGGGGTCGCGACGCTGCAGGTCCCGGAGTGGTTGCTGGCACTGGCCTATGCGCTGATCGGCTGGAGCGTTGGCCTGCGCTTTACCCGGCCGATCTTTTTGCTGGCGCTGCGCACGCTGCCGCAAATGATCGCCTCGATTATCGGCCTGATGCTGTTGTGCGGGGGGCTGGCGTGGATGCTGACGCGCGTGCTGCACGTCGATCTGATGACCGCTTATCTGGCAACCAGCCCGGGCGGGCTGGATACGGTGGCAATTATTGCTGCTGGCAGCCGGGTCGATATTGCGTTTGTCATGGCGCTGCAGACGCTGCGTCTGTTTACCATTCTGCTTACCGGCCCGGCGATGGCCCGTTTTATCTCACGCTATGCGCACGCGCGTGCGGGCTGAAAACAGCAGCGCGTCCAGAATGAAGATCGCCAGCGCCAGCCAGATGAAGCCGAAGGTCACCATTTTATCCGGCGTCAGGCTCTCACCGTAAAACAGCACCGCCAGCAGGAACATCAGCGTCGGCCCGAGGTACTGAAAGAAACCGACCGTCGACAGGCGCAGGCGCGCGCAGGCGGCGGCGAACAGCATCAGCGGAATGGTGGTAATGATGCCGGCGGCGATCAGCTTGAGGTTCAGGCTGAGCGGATTGGCGCTGAGGTGGCTGGTGGCGCTGTCAGCAAAGCCAAACAGATAGATGGCCGCCAGCGGGAACAGCCACGCGGTTTCAATCAGCATACCGCTCTGTGCATCAACCTGAATCTTCTTGCGCACCAGTCCGTACAGCGCAAAGCTCAGCGCCAGACCGAGACCGATGATCGGCAGCGAACCGAACTGCCACAGCTGCACCAGCACGCCGGTGGCCGCCAGCAGCACCGCCAGCCACTGCAGACGGCGGAAGCGCTCACGCAGAAACAGCATGCCAAACACCACGTTAATCAGCGGGTTGATAAAGTAGCCGAGGCTGGCCTCCAGCATATGCTGATTATTCACCGCCCAGATAAACAGCAGCCAGTTGCCGCCGATGGTCAGTGCGGTCAGCGCCAGCAGCAGCACTTTTTTCGGCTGGGCCAGCACGCTGCGTACCTGACGCCAGCTGCGGCTCAGGGTAATCAGCCCCAGCATAAACAGGGCCGACCAAATCACACGGTGGGTCATAATTTCCGTCGGTGGCACTTCTTTGACCAGCTTGAAATAGGCCGGTGCGATGCCCCAAATAAAGTAAGCGCCCAGCGCATAAAAAATGCCCTGACGCGTTTGTTGCGTATCCATCATCTATTCCAGAAAAGCGGCGAGTGTCGCAGGCCGCGTGAGATTAACCAATAAGATAGGTCGCAGTCGCGGTGGCGATGTAATCGCCCTGCTGATTGTGCAGCTCGACGCGCGCTACCGCGACTTTATTCCCGGCGCGCAGCAGACTGCTGGTGGCGACAAAGCGCTCGCCGCGGCCCGGGCGCAGATAGTCGACGCGCATGTCGATGGTGCCCATGCGTGACAGGCGCTGACGCAGCTCCTCTTCGCTGATGCTCTGCTGGCGCGACAGCGCATGGCTGACGCACACCAGCCCGGCGGCAACATCCAGCACTGAGGCAATCACGCCACCGTGCAGAATCTGCTGCGCGGCGTTACCCACCAGCATGGTTTTATTGGCAAAGCCGAGTTCGGCGTAATCGGCTTCAAGGCGATCCAGCTCAAGGCCCAGTGCCTGATTAAACGGCATGTGATAGACAAAAATTTCGCCAATCAGCCGGCGCGCTTCCTGCTGTGTCAGCATCGGGGATGACATTTTTCCTGCCTTAAGATGTTAAAGAATTGTGTATATTATGCCGCGTTCGCGCCGCTTTCCAGTTTCAGAAATCCGCGCTAATCAACCACCGGGTTTGCGTGTAGAATGGCGTGCTTTTTGAACCGTCGCCCGACGATAACTTTTGCAGCGCTCTGGAGAATTCTATGCGTAAGCAGTACGCCTTGCTGGCCGCGGCATTTATGGTTCCTGCGCTGGCGCAGGCCGATGAAGCCACCGTGAAAGAGGTTCATGACGCACCAGCGGTGAAGGGCAGTATTATCGCTAACCTGCTGGAAAAACACGATAACCCATTCGTGCTTTATCCCTATGAAAATAACTATCTGCTTTACACCTACACCAGCGACATGAATAAAGAGGCGATTTCCTCTTACAACTGGGCAGACAAAGCGAAAAAGGATGAAGTAAAATTCCAGCTCAGCCTGGCGTTTCCGCTGTGGCGCGGCATTTTGGGTGACAACTCGGTGCTGGCCGCGTCGTATACTCAGCGCTCCTGGTGGCAGTTGTCGAACCGGGGGGCTTCATCACCGTTTCGTGAAACCAACTATGAGCCGCAGATTTTTCTCGGCTGGGCCACCGACTATTCGCTGGGCGGCTGGACATTACGCGACGTCGAGCTGGGTCTGAATCATCAGTCAAATGGCCGCAGCGATCCCACGTCACGCAGCTGGAACCGCGCTTACGCCCGTCTGATGGCGGAGAACGGCAACTTCCTGGCGGAAATCAAACCCTGGTATCGCCTGCCGGAAAGTGCCAGCAACGACGATAACCCGGACATCACCAAGTACATGGGCTACTACCGCGCGAAGCTGGGCTATATGCTCGGCGACAGCATTTTCAGCGTGGAAGGCAACTACAACTGGAATAGCGGCTACGGCGGTGCAACCTTCGCGTGGAGCTATCCGATTTCTGAACACGTGCGCTTTTACACGCAGCTGTTCAGCGGTTATGGTGAATCCCTTATTGACTATAACCATCGCCAGACGCGTCTTGGCGTCGGCGTAACGCTTAACGATCTGTTCTAACCAGTCAAAACAGGATTACCGTGGCAACATCGGCAGTGCTTAATCAGGAAACGCTGGCGCAGCAGGTATTACAGGATACCTTCGGCTATCAGCAGTTCCGTCCGGGTCAGCAAACCATCATCGAAACCGCGCTGTCAGGGCGCGACTGCCTGGTGGTGATGCCGACCGGCGGCGGCAAATCGCTGTGCTATCAAATCCCGGCGCTGGTGCGCGAAGGGCTGACGCTGGTGGTTTCGCCGCTGATTTCACTGATGAAAGATCAGGTCGATCAGCTGCTGGCAAACGGCGTGGCGGCGGCGTGCCTTAACTCGACGCAGACGCGTGAGCAGCAGCAGCAGGTGTTTGCGGACTGCCGCAGCGGCAAACTGCGGCTGCTGTACATCGCGCCGGAACGTCTGATGATGGATAACTTCCTCGACACCCTGCAGCACTGGAATCCGGTGATGCTGGCCGTCGATGAAGCGCACTGTATTTCGCAGTGGGGCCACGATTTCCGTCCGGAATATGGCGCGCTCGGTCAGCTGCGCCAGCGCATTCCGCAGCTGCCGGTGATGGCGCTGACCGCCACCGCCGATGAAGCCACGCGTAACGACATCGTGCATCTGCTGCAGATGCACGATCCGCTGATTCAGATCAGCAGTTTTGACCGTCCCAACATTCGCTACACGCTGGTGGAGAAGTTCAAGCCTACCGAGCAGCTGCTGCGCTATGTGCAGGATCAGCGCGGCAAAAGCGGCATCATCTACTGTAACAGCCGCGCCAAAGTGGAAGACACCGCTGCGCGTCTGCAGAGTCGCGGCATCAGCGTTGGCGCTTATCATGCCGGCATCGACAGCGAGCAGCGCGCACGCGTGCAGGAAGCCTTTCAGCGTGACGATTTGCAAATCGTGGTCGCGACCGTGGCGTTCGGCATGGGCATCAACAAACCCAACGTGCGTTTTGTGGTGCACTTCGACATTCCGCGTAATATCGAATCCTACTATCAGGAGACCGGCCGCGCCGGGCGTGATGGTCTGCCGGCGGAAGCGATGATGCTGTACGACCCGGCCGACATGGCGTGGCTGCGTAAGTGCCTGGAAGAGAAAGCGCCCGGGCCGCTGCAGGATATTGAACGCCACAAACTCAACGCCATGGGCGCGTTTGCCGAGGCGCAAACCTGCCGTCGTCTGGTGCTGCTTAACTACTTTGGTGAAGGTCGCCAGCAGCCGTGCGGCAACTGTGATATCTGCCTCGATCCGCCGCGTCGCTATGACGGCCTGGTCGAAGCGCAAAAAGCGCTGTCGGGCATTTATCGTACCGGGCAGCGTTTTGGGATGAGCTATATTGTTGAAGTTTTGCGCGGCTCAACCAACCAGCGCATCCGTGATAACGGCCACGACAAACTGCCGGTGTACGGCCTCGGGCGCGAGCAGAGTCAGGAGCACTGGGTCAGCGTGCTGCGCCAGCTGATCCATCTGGGCATGGTGACGCAAAACATCGCCATGCACTCGGCGCTGCAGCTCACCGAGGCCGCGCGCCCGGTGCTGCGCGCTGAAGTGCCGCTGATGCTGGCGGTACCGCGTACCGTGACGGTGAAAAGCCGCAGCAGCGCGCCAAAAGTCTACGGCGGCAATTACGATCGCAAGCTGTTCGCCAAGCTGCGTAAGCTGCGTAAAGCCATCGCCGACGAAGAGAATATTCCGCCTTACGTGGTGTTTAACGACGCCACGCTGATTGAAATGGCAGAACAAATGCCGGTCAGCGCTTCAGAGATGCTGAGCGTGAACGGGGTCGGTCATCGCAAACTGGAGCGCTTCGGTAAGCCGTTCCTGCTGATGATCAAAGAACATCTTGATGAAGAATAAGGGAAATAAACCATGCTGATGTTATTTGCCACCGTCGCGCTGGTGCATCTGGTTGCGCTGATGAGTCCGGGACCGGACTTCTTTTTTGTCTCACAGACTGCCGCCAGCCGCTCGCGTAAAGAGGCGATGATGGGCGTGCTCGGCATTACGCTGGGGATTGTGATTTGGGCCGGTGTCGCGCTGATGGGCCTGCATCTGATTCTGGAGAAAATGGCGTGGCTGCATGAAATCATCATGGTCGGTGGCGGGCTGTATCTGCTGTGGATGGGCTGGCAGCTGCTGCGCTCGGCGCGTCAGCGTCACAAGCAACCGCATACGGAAGCGCCGGTGGTTGAGCTGCCAAAGCGTGGCATGAGCTTCCTCAAAGGGTTTCTCACCAACCTGTCTAACCCGAAAGCCATCATCTACTTCGGCAGTGTGTTTTCACTGTTCGTGGGCAACGATGTGGGCGCGATTGAGCGCTGGGGCCTGTTCCTGTTGATCGTCGGTGAAACCTTTGCCTGGTTTACCCTGGTGGCAGCGATTTTTGCCCTGCCGTGGATGCGCGATAAGTATCAGCGGATGGCGAAGTGGGTGGACGGTATGGCGGGCGTGCTGTTTGCCGGGTTTGGTATTCACCTCATCATCTCCCGATAAGATTCCGAAACGTAGCGGCGCAATTTATTGCGCGTTTCAACTGGGCGCGATAAAGCGTGCCGCTACGATCAGTGCCAATCGTTACGCCATTTTACGTGCGCTGGCCAGCAGTGCGCCGACCGCCATAAACAAGCCACCAAACACCCGGTTCAGCAGCTTCATCTGCTTCGGACCTTTGATCCAGCCAGCAATGCGCGTCGCCAGCGTGGCGTAACCAATCATCACAATGATGTCGACCACGATGGTGGTCACGCCGAGCACCAGATACTGCATCAGCTGCGGCTGGTGCGGCACGATAAACTGCGGAAACAGCGCGGCGAGAAACACAATGCTCTTTGGATTGGTGAGATTCACCAGCAGCGCTCGCTGAAACAGACGACGACGCGGCATCGCTTTGGCCACCGCATTGAGATCGATTCCGCCCGCTGAGCGCCACTGCTGAATGCCAAGCCACACCAGATAGGCCGCGCCCGCCCATTTCAGTACCTCAAACGCCAGCACCGACTGCGAAAATAGCGCGCCCAGACCGGCGCCCACCAGCACAATATGCACGGCGAGACCCAGCTGTAATCCGGTAATTGAGGCTGCCGCACCGCGATAGCCGTGGCTGATGCCGGTGCTCATGGTGTTGATCGCGCCGGAACCGGGCGAGAGGCTGAGGATGGTCGTGGTTAACAGGTAGGTTAACCACCATTCAATGGTCATGGGTGACATTCCCTGAAGAGAGTGAAGTGTGACACAATACGCCAGAAAATCGCGCTGCGCTATTAAGTGCAGAGCCGCGTTTGACGTTTTTTCAGGGGGACGGATGCAGCAGCATAAACAGAGTTGGCTCGGACGTGAGCACGCTTTTTCAGCCTTTGCTACCGGTCCGCTGCTCGACTTCTGGCGTCAGCGTGAAGAGTGTGAATTCAGCGGCGTGGGCAATCTGACCATTCGCTATGTGCGCTTCACCTCACCGCAACACCGCCGTGTCATCCTGATTGTGCCCGGACGCATTGAAAGCTACATCAAATACCCCGAGCTGGCCTATGACCTGTTCCACTGCGGCTACGATGTGGTGATTATCGACCATCGCGGTCAGGGGCGTTCAGACCGGCTGCTGGCTGATTCGCATCGCGGTCATGTGGTGGAGTTCAGCGATTATGTCGACGATCTGGAAACGCTGTATCTGAAAGAGATCGTCAGCCATCACTATCAGCAGCGCTACGTGCTGGCGCACTCGATGGGCGGCGCAATTGTGGCGCTGTTTCTGGCGCGTCAGCCGCAGGCCTTCCACGCGGCGGTGTTTTGTGCGCCGATGTTTGGTATCGTGCTGCCGCTGCCGCCGTTTCTGGCGCACCGCATTCTCGACTGGGCGGAAAAGCTGCCCGCGCTGCGCGACGGCTACGCGCTGGGCACCGGACGCTGGCGCGCCAGCCCGTTTGGCATTAACCGGCTGACGCACAGTCGCGAACGCTATCGTCGCAATCTGCGCTTTTACGCTGACGATCCGGCGATTCGCGTCGGCGGCCCCACCTATCACTGGGTGCGGGAAGGGATTCAGGCCGGACGCCATATCCTTAATCAGGTGGCGCAGATTACGACACCGATTCTGCTGCTGCAGGCCAGTGAAGACGACGTGGTGGATAACCGCGCGCAGGATCTGTTCTGTGAAGCCATGGCGGCAGCGGGACATGCGGTGGAAGGCACCACGCCTTACATCATTCAGGGCGCGCGTCACGAGATCCTGTTTGAAACAGACGCCATGCGCGCCGAAGCGCTCAATGCGGTGGTCGATTTTTATCAGCGCCACCGTGACTAATGTATTCTTAGACATCAATACCAGAGGCCTACATGTACCACATCGTTGCATCCGACCTGGATGGCACGCTGCTTTCTCCGCAACATCGTCTGACGCCGTTTGCCCGCACCACGCTACAGGAACTGGTGGCGCGCGATGTGCATTTTATCTTTGCCACCGGACGCCACTATATCGACGTCGGTCAGATGCGCGATAAGCTCGGCATTCCGGCGTATATGATCACCTCAAACGGCGCGCGCGTGCACAACGCCGACGGCGAACTGGTGTTCAGCCACAATCTGGACAGCGATATCGCCAGCGAGCTGTATGGCCTGAAGTATCACGATGAGAAAATCCTGACGCACGTTTACCGCGACGATGAGTGGCACATCAGCCGCCATAATCCGCAGGAAGCGGAGTTTTTCCAGGAATCGGTGTTCACCTATCAGGTGTATCAGCCCGGCATGCTGGCCACCGATGGCATCAGCAAAGTGTTCTTCACCTGCGACGATCCGGAGCATCTGGTTCCGCTGGAACAGGCGATTGAAGCGCGCTGGGGTGACCGGGTTAACGTCAGTTTCTCGCTGCCCACCTGTCTGGAGGTGATGGCTGGTGGCGTCTCGAAAGGGCACGCGCTGGAAGCGGTGGCGAAACAGCTTGGCTATTCGCTGAAAGAGTGCATCGCGTTTGGCGACGGCATGAATGATGTCGAGATGCTGAGTATGGCGGGCAAAGGCTGCATCATGCGTAACGCCCATCAGCGCCTGAAAGATACCCTGCCGACGCTGGAAGTGATTGGCAGCAACGCCGACGACGCGGTGCCGCAGACGCTGCGTAAATTATTTCTCGCCTGAATAAAACGGGCCGGTATGCACCGGCCCGCTCAGATTATGCCTGCTGCTGCTTGTGGCGATGCTCGCTGACCATGGTCAGCAGCAGTAACACCACCGCAAGCACCGATCCGACAATCATCACTAAGAAACCGCCGTCCCAGCCGAAGAAATCCACGGTGTAACCGACAATCGCACTGGCCGCCACCGATCCGCCGAGATAGCCGAACAGACCGGTAAAGCCTGCCGCAGTGCCGGCCGCTTTTTTCGGTGCCAGCTCCAGCGCGTGCAGACCAATCAGCATCACCGGACCGTAGATCAGGAAGCCAATGACGATCATGCAGATCATATCTATGCCCGGATTGCCCGGCGGGTTCAGCCAGTAAATGATGGTGGCGATGGTCACCAGCGTCATGAAAAACACCCCGGTGGCACCGCGATTGCCGCGGAATACCTTGTCCGACATCCAGCCGCACAGCAGCGTGCCCGGAATCCCGGCGTATTCGTACAGGAAATAGGCCCACGAGGATTTATCCAGCGTGAAGTGCTTCACCTCTTTCAGATAGGTTGGTGACCAGTCGAGGATGCCGTAGCGCAGCAGATAAACGAACACGTTGGCCAGCGCGATGTACCACAGCAGCTTATTCGGCAGCACGTACTGCATGAAAATCTGCTTCGCCGTCAGCTCCTGTTCGTGGTTCTCGCTGTAATCCGGCGGATAGTCATTCTTCCATGCCTCAATCGGCGGCAGACCGCACGACTGCGGCGTATCGCGCATCAGCGCAAAAGCGATGATGGCGACGAGGATGGCACCAAACGCCGGCATATAGAGCGCGGCTTTCCAGTCGTTAAACCACGCCATGCCGAGCAGGAACAGCAGCGGAGGAATGCCGCCACCCACGTTGTGCGCGCAGTTCCATACCGACACAATGCCGCCGCGCTCTTTCTGCGACCACCAGTGCACCATGGTGCGTCCGCACGGTGGCCAGCCCATGCCCTGGAACCAGCCACACAGAAACAGCAGCACGAACATCACCATGATGCTCGAGGTTGCCCACGGCACGAAGCCCATCACTAGCATCACGGCGGCGGCGAGAATCAGGCCGGCGGGCAAAAATACCCGCGGGTTGGAGCGATCCGAGACCGATCCCATAATGAATTTGGAAAAACCGTAGGCGATGGAGATGCCGGAGAGGGCAAAGCCAAGGTCGCCGCGGGAAAAGCCCTGTTCGACCAGGTAAGGCATCGCCAGCGCAAAGTTTTTGCGCACCAGATAATAGGCGGCGTAGCCAAAGAAAATGCCGAAGAAGATCTGCCAGCGCAGACGACGATAGAGCGGATCGACGCGATCGTCCGCCACCTGGGGCTGGTGTGGTGCAGGTTTAAAAATACTCAACATCAGAATGGCCCTCCAGGGCGCAATATAGTTATCGATTCCCAGCAGGTTGGGGCAAAAACAAAGTACGACAGCGAACAGAAAGCAACCTTTCCATTTCGCGCACAGAATAGTGATGGTTACGCGCAGTTACTGTGACGTGTGACACATATGTTACAGTTTTATGACAATAAAGAGCGATATAAACCAGTAAATGTTGGATTTCGCGCATTTCTGTCAGAGAAAACGGCGCGCTGCCTCATAAAAATCGCCGCCCGTCGGTCAACCCGCCATGCGGACGCGTGCCTGCTGACCGGGCAGGGAAGATGCGATCGTGTTTAATTTCATCACATGTCAACCAGATTATCCCGCCAGCGCGCTGTAGTTTGTTTACACTAGCGCCAGTGTTGAACTTTAGGATGCATAACCGTGCTGTTGCTGATCGTTACCACCATTCTGTGGGCTTTTTCTTTTAGTTTAATCGGGGAGTATCTGGCGGGGCAGGTGGATACCTGGTTCTCGGTGCTGATGCGTTTAGGCCTGGCGGCGCTGGTCTTTCTGCCGTTTCTGCGCTGGCGCGGTTACCGCGCCTCAACGTTGCTGCTCTATATGCTGGTGGGCATGCTGCAATTAGGCATCATGTATCTGATCAGCTTCGAGGCTTATCTCTATCTCAGCGTGCCGGAATTCCTGCTGTTTACGGTGATGACGCCGCTGTATGTCACGCTGATTTATGATCTGCTCAGCAAGCGCCCGCTGCGCATTGGCTATGCCTTTAGCGCGCTGCTGGCGGTGCTCGGTGCGGCCATTATCCGCTACGACAAAGTCAGCGATGATTTCTGGTTCGGACTGCTGCTGGTGCAGGCGGCTAACATCTGCTTTGCGATTGGCATGGTGGGCTATAAGCGCCTGCAGGAAGTCCGTCCGATGCCGCAGCACACCGCGTTCTCGTGGTTCTATCTCGGCGCAGTGCTGATCGCGGTGATCGCCTGGTGCATCTGGGGCAATCCGCACAAGCTGCCGACCACCACGCTGCAGTGGAGTGTGCTGGTGTGGCTGGGCGTGGTCGCGTCCGGGCTGGGTTACTTCATGTGGAACTACGGCGCGACCCAGGTCGATGCCGGGACGCTGGGCATTATGAACAACATGCACGTGCCGGCAGGATTACTGGTGAATTTGGCGATCTGGCAGGAGAAGCCGCACTGGCCGAGCTTTATCGCCGGGGCGATAGTGATTTTTGCGTCCCTGTACGTGCATAAACGCTGGGTACTGGGACACACGGCCAAAAGCAGCAGCTCAGGCGCTTAGCTTTTTTTCGCGGGTGTCGATGGCCGCTGAATCAGCGTTAAGCCTTTCAGGAAGTTACGCAGAATCTGGTCACCGCACTCGCGATAATTTTTATGATCCGGGTTGCGGAAAATCGCGCCGATCTCGGCCTGTGACACCTTGAAGTTAGCCTTCAATAAGATATCCGGGATATCGGTGGTTTTCAGCGCGAAGGCGATGCGTAACTTCTTGAGAAAGATATTATTGTTCATGCGGCGCTCAACCGACGGGGCCGGCGCGTCTTCGCTTTTGCCGCGACGGTAGAAAATCAGACCGTTGAGGAAGTAGCCCATCAGCACATCCGGCAGTTTACGAAACGCTTCATCGTCATCTTTCTTCAGCCACGCCTGCACATCTTCACGCGGTACTTCACTGCCCGCCAGCGCAAAAATCTCCACCACTTTGCTGTCGCTCAAATCCAGCATATAGCGCACGCTGCGCAGCACATCGTTATTGGTCATGGTGAAACTCTCCGGTAGCGGTTAAGGCGGCGCATTATAGAGCAGGCAGGGCGGGGATAACAGCACGGGCGACATTGGCCGCCCGCGGCATCAGGACGAGACCGGCTGCAGGGAACCGGGGCGCGAGGCATCGCGCACATAAGGCAGGTGTTCGCAGGCGTGCTGACGGGCAAAGCGCACAAAGGCCTCCAGCACCGGCTGCCGCTGCTCGCCGTCGCGCATCGCCGCGTATAAACGGCTCCACAATCCGTCGCCCAGCGTGCGTGTCACCACCAGCCCCTGGTGCTCAAAGCTCTCTACCACCCAGTGCGGCAGCGCGGCAATGCCCATGCCGGCCGACACCATCTGGATCAGCAGCAGCGTATTATCCACGCTCTTCAGCGCCGGGCTGACGCCGGCTGGCTGTAAGAAGTTACGCCATACGTCCAGCCGCTGACGCTGTACCGGATAGATCATCAGCACCTCATCGGCCAAATCTTCCGGCGTGATGTGGGCCAGCTGCGCCAGACGGTGATCCGGCGCCAGCACCAGCCGCACCTCAAAATCAAACATCGGCGCATAGAACAAACCGCTGCGCGGCAGAATATCGGACGTCAGCACCACGTCCAGTTCGCCCTGCTGCAGCGCCGGCTGCGGATCAAAGGTCACGCCGGATTTGAAGTCCATCACCACCTGCGGCCAGCTCTGACGGAAATTGTTCAGGGCCGGTGTCAGCCACTGGATGCAGCTGTGGCATTCGATAGCGATGCGCAACGTGGTCTGATGCGGCTCATGACAGGCCTGCAGCGCCTGCTGGATCTGCGGCAGAATCTGCTCCGCCAGCTGCAACAGAATCTCTCCCTGCGGCGTAAAACGGAGCGGCTGGCTCTTACGCACGAACAGCCGGAAGCCCAGCCGCTGTTCCAGGTCGCTGAACTGGTGAGACAACGCCGATTGCGTCTGATGAAGCTGGGCGGCGGCGGCAGCCAGCGAGCCGGTGTGCCGTAACGCCTGCAGCGTCCGCAGGTGTTTGAGTTCGATCATGAGAGTCCTTCACATCGAGATTGAACAAATTGCGCTTGAGACACATACAGTACCCGCAGATTATAGCGGTGTAAACATCTGGACGGCTAAACATCTCAGTCAGACGCGACGGCCACTTTACCTTTGTCCAGCTAACACGCTCAGCGCACGGCAGGATTGCCCGCTGGATGAACGTAAATCGGTTGCTGCGACTGTCGCACAGCGAATAACTTCTGGAGAATCTCACATGACCATTCTGAACCATACTCTCGGTTTCCCTCGCGTCGGACTGCGCCGCGAACTGAAAAAAGCGCAGGAAAGCTACTGGGCCGGGAACAGCTCACAGGACGAACTGCTGGCGGTGGGTCGTGAACTGCGCGCCCGTCACTGGCAGCAGCAGAAAGACGCCGGTGTTGATCTGCTGCCGGTCGGCGATTTTGCCTGGTACGATCACGTACTGACCACCAGTCTGCTGCTCGGTAACGTACCGGCACGGCACCAGAATAAAGACGGCTCGATTGACCTCGACACCCTGTTCCGTATCGGTCGCGGTCGGGCGCCCAGCGGTGAGCCCGCAGCAGCGGCGGAGATGACCAAATGGTTTAACACCAACTATCACTATATCGTGCCGGAATTTACCCAGGGTCAGCAGTTCCGTCTCAGCTGGACGCAACTGCTGGACGAGGTGGATGAAGCGCTGGCGCTCGGCCACACCATCAAACCGGTGCTGCTGGGGCCGGTGACGTATTTGTGGCTGGGTAAGGTGAAAGGTGACGCCTTTGACCGCCTGTCGCTGCTGCAGGCCATTCTGCCGGTGTACCGTCAGGTGCTGGCAGAACTGCGTCAGCGCGGCATCGAATGGGTGCAGATTGATGAGCCAGCGCTGGCGCTGGAACTGCCGCAGGCGTGGCGCGAGGCGTTTAAACCGGCGTACGACGCGCTACAGGGCGAAGTGAAACTGCTGCTGACCACCTACTTTGACAGCATTGGTCAGAATCTTGATGTCATCAAAACGCTGCCGGTGCAGGGCCTGCACGTGGACCTGGTGCACGGCAAAGACGACCTTGAGCAACTCAACCAGCAGATCCCGGCGGACTGGCTGCTGTCGCTGGGGGTGATCAATGGCCGTAACGTCTGGCGCGCCGATCTCACCCGCTGGTTTGAGCGCCTGCAGCCGCTGATCGGCCAGCGTCAGCAACTGTGGATTGGATCTTCCTGTTCACTACTGCACAGCCCCATTGACCTGAGCGTGGAAACCCGTCTCGACGACGAGGTAAAAAGCTGGTTCGCCTTTGCGTTACAGAAGTGTACGGAGCTGTCGCTGCTGAGTCAGGCGCTAAACCAGCACGATGCCGCTGCGCTGCACGCCTGGAGCGCGCCGATTCGTGCCCGGGCAAACTCTGCTCGCGTGCATAACCCCGCCGTGGCGCAGCGTCTGGCGCAAATCCAGGCCAGAGACACTGAGCGCAACAGCAGCTACACCGTGCGTGCTCAGGCGCAGCGTCAGCGCTTTAACCTGCCAGCGTGGCCCACCACCACCATCGGTTCTTTCCCGCAGACCACCGAGATTCGCGGCCTGCGCCTCGACTTCAAAAAAGGCAACATTGACGGCGGCCACTACCGCACCGGTATCGCGGAACACATCCGGCAGGCGATTGCGGAGCAGGAGCGTCTGGGGCTCGACGTGCTGGTGCATGGCGAAGCCGAGCGTAACGACATGGTGGAGTACTTCGGCGAAAACCTCGACGGCTTTGTTTTCACCCAGAACGGCTGGGTACAGAGCTACGGCTCGCGCTGTGTTAAGCCGCCGGTGATCATCGGGGACGTCAGCCGCCCGCAGCCGATCACCGTCGAGTGGGCAAAGTATGCGCAGTCGCTGACCGACAAACCGGTGAAGGGCATGCTGACCGGACCGGTCACCATCCTGTGCTGGTCGTTCCCGCGGGAAGACGTGACGCGCGAAACCATCGCAAAACAGATTGCGCTGGCGCTGCGCGACGAAGTGCAGGACCTGGAAAAAGCCGGTATCGGCATCATTCAGATTGACGAACCGGCGCTGCGTGAAGGCTTGCCGCTGCATCAGTCTGACTGGGCAGCCTACCTGCGCTGGGCGGTGGACGCGTTCCGCCTCAACGCCGCGGTGGCGCAGGACGAGACGCAGATTCACACCCACATGTGTTATTGCGAGTTCAACGACATCATGGATTCGATCGCCGCGCTGGACGCCGACGTGATCACTATCGAAACCTCACGTTCTGATATGGATCTGCTGGATGCGTTTAAAGCGTTTGAATATCCCAATGAAATCGGGCCGGGCGTGTATGACATCCACTCTCCCAACGTACCGAGCGTGGAGTGGATGGAAGATCTGCTGCGCAAAGCGGCGCAGAGTATTCCGCAGCAGCGCCTGTGGGTGAACCCGGACTGTGGCCTGAAAACGCGCGGCTGGAGTGAAACGCGTCAGGCACTGGCCAACATGGTGAAAGCGGCGCAGAAGCTGCGCGCCGAAACCGTTTGATGGCAGGATAATACGTTGTGTTGTTGAGTTGGGGCGCGCTGGCGCCCCTTTTTTTATTCCGCGTTCGGCGCGACACCATACTGCTTAAACCACGCCAGCATGCGCTGCCAGCCATCCTGCGCGGAATCGGCGTGGTAGCTCGGACGATAGTCGGCGTTAAAGGCGTGGCCAGCTTCCGGATACACCACAATCTCGGCTTTGGCATTGGCCGCGTGCAGGGCCTGGCGCATCTTATCGATACTTTCCAGTGGAATGCTTTCATCCTGGCCGCCATACAGGCCCAGCACCGGTGCATTCAAATCTACTGCAATATCAATGGGATGTTTCTGCTGCTTCAGCGTTTTCTCGCCCTCCAGGCGACCGTACCAGGCGGCGGCGGCGCGCACCTGCGGATTATGGGCGGCAAACAGCCAGCTGATGCGACCGCCCCAGCAGAAACCGGTGATCGCCAGACGACGGATATCGCCGCCGTGGCGCGCCGCCCAGTTGGCCACGTGGTCGAGATCCGACAGTACCTGCGAATCCGGCACTTTGCTCACCAGCTCTTTGAACAGGGTGGGGATATCGTTGTAATCGTTGGGATCGCCTTCGCGGAAATAGAGCTCCGGCGCCACGGCGAGATAGCCTTCCAGTGCCAGACGGCGGCACAGATCGCGGATGTGCTCGTGCACGCCGAAAATTTCCTGCACCACCAGCACGACCGGCAGCGTGCCGCTAAACTGTTGCGGACGAGCATAATAAGCCGGCAGGTTCTCACCCTGGCTCGGCACGGACGTCTCGCCCGCGTGAATGGCATCGCTGGCGGTAATGATGGTGCTGGCTGCGGTGGGCTGCACCGCTGGCGCAAAGCCGTCGGTGGCGGATTTTTGTGCCATATTGTCTTCGGTTTTCATGGTTCTCTCCGTGCTAGCAAGTGCGCAATCACGTAACTATAGCCTGGCCTTACGGCAAGGCTGGCGTAGGGTACGGGGGATGATTAACCTGATCTGCTTCTCTATTAACACTGCCTTTTACGGTTACACAGCACCGCTTGTAGCAATTCAGCGCAGCAGACCGCTAATATGTGATTAGAGTCACACAATATTTTTAGTTCAATGTAACTTTCATTATTGATAGTGAATTCAGTCACATATTTATCCGGGCCGCTGACGTAAAGTGGCGCGCTTATTCCCTCTTATCTTCCAGGAGTCTGATATGGCCCAGTCTGACGTTTTCCACCTTGGCATCACCAAAGCCGATTTGAAAGGAGCCACGCTGGCGATTGTTCCTGGCGATCCGGAGCGCGTGAAGAAAATCGCAGCGCTGATGGAGAATCCGCAGCACCTCGCGTCGCACCGTGAATTCACCACCTGGCTGGCGGAGATCGACGGCAAACCGGTGGTCGTCTGTTCCACCGGTATTGGCGGTCCGTCCACCTCTATCGCCGTTGAAGAGCTGGCGCAGCTGGGCGTGCGTACCTTCCTGCGTGTGGGTACCACCGGCGCGATTCAGCCACACATCAACGTGGGCGATGTGCTGGTGACCACCGCCTCGGTCCGTCTGGACGGTGCCAGCCTGCACTTTGCGCCGATGGAATTCCCGGCGGTGGCTGACTTCGCCTGCACCACCGCGCTGGTGGCCGCGGCAGAAGCCTGCGGTGCGACCACGCATATTGGTGTCACTGCCTCGTCAGACACCTTCTATCCTGGCCAGGAGCGCTACGATACCTTCTCCGGACGCGTGGTGAGCCGCTTCCAGGGCTCGATGAAAGAGTGGCAGCAAATGGGCGTACTTAACTATGAGATGGAATCCGCTACACTGTTAACCATGTGCGCCAGTCAGGGACTGCGTGCCGGCATGGTGGCTGGCGTCATCGTGAATCGCACGCAAAAAGAGATCCCGGATGCGGCCACCATGAAGCAGACAGAAAGCGATGCGGTGAAAATTGTGGTGGATGCCGCGCGTCGTTTACTTTAGCGCGCCAGTCAGGGAATGATTTCGAGACCAGGCTTATAGGGAGCTCAGCAATTGCCTGATTAGAATGCGCGCAATTTCAGCCGATTCTGAGAAATTTCCTATGCGCAAAACGATCTCTGTCCCACGTCCGGGTTTTACCAGCCGTCCTGCTGCAATGCAGGCCCGCGTTGAGAGTGCCGCCGCGCGGTTTCGTCAGGCAATGGCCGCGTCAGATTATCCTCTGGCGCGCCAGTGCTGCGAAGAAGTGCTGCGCGTCATGCCTAACCAGATGCAGGTGCTCAGCGACTACGCGCTGACGCTGATGCGCGTCGGCGAACATAAAAAATCCTACAAAATTTACCAGAAAATCTATCAGGCACCGGCGGCGCAGCGCGCGCAGGCGTCGGAAACCTGGCTGGATGGCCTGACGGAAGTGTGTGGCTGGCTGGATAAGAAAGATGAAGTGGCGCGTTATGGCCTCGAATCGCTCACCCAATCCGACATGCGTTTCAGTCAGGGCGCGAAAGCGACTTTTCCCGCACCGGCGCCTGCGCCGATTAACCGCAGCAATCCGGCAGAAAATATCATCTCCTTCAGCCTGTATGGCGGTCAGCCGCGCTACTGCGAAACCCTGATTAAAAACGTTGAGGTGGCGCGCGAGCTCTATCCGGACTGGATGTGCCGCATCTATCTCGACGATAGTGTGCCGCAGCACGTGTGGCAGCGCCTGACCCAGCCAAACACCCAACTGGTGGATATGTCGCAGGAGAAAACCATTTTCCCTACGCTGTGGCGCTTTCTGGTGATGGACGATGCCAGCGTAAAACGCTACATCGTGCGGGATGCGGATTCGCTGCTGTCAGAGCGCGAAGTAGCGGCCGTCGACGCCTGGCTGGCTTCGCCATTCTGGTTCCACCACATGCGCGATTATTACTCGCACACCGAGCTGTTACTGGCCGGCATGTGGGGCGGCTGTCACGGCGTGTTTCACAACGTGGAACAGCAGATGCGCGACTTTATCGCGCAGTATGACGGCAGCGAGCGCTTTACCGACCAGTACTTCCTCAAGGTAGCGCTGTGGCCCACGGTGCGCGACAGCATCCTCAATCACGACGATATCTTTCACTTCCACCACGCGCAGCCGTGGCCGGCGCATGCGCCGATTCGCTGGCAGACCGACAGCTTCCACGTCGGCAGCAACGCCGGTTTCGCCAGCATGGCCGGCAAAGTGGCCAACGCCGAAAATGGCCAGCAGCAGGTGGAGCTGACCTACGGCGGCAACAGCTGGTGCTATCCGGCGAAGGTGAAAAGCGACAGCGAATGGGTGCTGCCGATGCCGTTTTTCCTGATCGACGCCTGGAAAGCGGGCGACCTGACCGTGCGCGCCCTGTAGTTGCCCGGACGGTGCCCATCGCGCCCGCGATAAAATCCGCGGGTTGCCATGAATGTTCTGGACATTCATACAGTGGCGCTCTACCTTCTCCTCAGCGAGACGATCCGCGGGGGGATTATGGATCAGCAACTTATCATCAGCGGCGCGCTGGCGCTGGCCGGTTTGGGTATTGGCTGGATTATTGCCCAGCTGCGCGCCGGCCATCAGCACGCCAGCTTCACCACCGAACGCCGCCTGCTGGAACAGGCGCAGCAGCGTCAGCAGCAGCAGCTGGAACAGCTGCAACAGCAACTGCAGCAGCGCGAACAGGAGCTGCGCCAGCTACACGGCACGCTAAGCGGCGCGCAGGAGCGCCTGCAGCAGCTGGATTACTGGCGGGCCGAGAGTGAACAGCTCAGCCGCGAGCTGCGTAATCAGCTGGAAGTTAACAGCGCGCAGGAAGCCGAACTGCGGGAAGTCACCATTCGATTAGAAGAGACGCGTTTCGCCGCTGAGGAGAAGCAGCGTCTGCTGACCAACAGCGAACAGCGCCTGAGTGCGCAGTTTGAAAACCTCGCCAACCGAATCTTCGAAAACAGCGGAAAACGCGTCGACGAGCAGAACCGGCAGAGCCTCAACAGCCTGATCGGCCCGCTGCGCGAACAGCTGGACGGCTTCCGCCGCCAGGTCAACGACAGCTTCGGCCAGGAAGCGCGTGAACGCCACACGCTGGCGCACGAGATTCGTCAGCTGCAGCAGCTCAACGCGCAGATGGCGCAGGAAGCGATCAACCTCACCAAAGCGCTGAAGGGCGACAATAAAATTCAGGGCAACTGGGGCGAAGTGGTGCTCAGCCGGGTGCTGGAGGCCTCAGGCCTGCGCGAAGGCTACGAGTACCAGACTCAGGTCAGCGTGCAGCTGGAGCAGCAGGGCCGTATGCAACCGGATGTGATTGTGCGTCTGCCGCAGGGTAAAGATGTGGTAATTGACGCCAAAATGACGCTGATTGCCTATGAGCGCTACTTCAACGCCGACGATGAGCTGACGCGCGAACAGGCGATTCAGGAGCACATCAACGCGGTGCGTGGCCATATCCGGCTGCTGGGGCGTAAAGATTATCAACAATTGCCCGGTTTACGCTCGCTGGATTATGTGCTGATGTTTATTCCGGTCGAACCGGCGTTTCTGCTGGCGATCGACCGTCAGCCGGAGCTGATCAGCGAAGCGCTGCAGCAAAACATTATGCTGGTCAGCCCGACCACGCTGCTGGTGGCGCTGCGCACCATCAATAATCTGTGGCGCTATGAGCATCAGAGCCGCAACGCGCAGCGCATCGCCGACCGCGCTGCGCGCTTGTACGACAAGATGCGGCTGTTTGTCGATGACATGAGCGGCATCGGGCATAGCCTCGACAAAGCGCAGCAGAGTTATCAGCTGGCGATGAAAAAGCTGGCGCAGGGGCGCGGCAACCTGATCGCCCAGAGCGAGTCGTTTCGTGCGCTTGGCGTAGAGATCAAACGGCCCATCAACCCCCAGCTGGCAGAGCAGGCGCAGCCCGACGCGGCGGATGATACATGGGGCGATGATAGCGAGCCCGCTGAAAATGCGGCAGATTCTTCCGCCGCTTCCCTGCGCCGCATCAACGAATAACACGCCGGTGGCGTGCTCGGATCGCCCGACTCTGATACACTTCGGGAAGTATTGTTTGTGGAACAGGTAAAACCGATGGCAGATGAATCACAGCAGGAAACTACCCATTTTGGCTTTCAGACCGTCGCCAAAAGTGAAAAGGCCGATAAAGTCGCGGACGTGTTTCACTCCGTCGCGGCGAAATATGACCTGATGAACGATCTGATGTCGTTCGGCATCCATCGCGTCTGGAAGCGTTTTACCATCGACAGCAGCGGCGTGCGCCGCGGTCAGCGCGTCCTGGATCTGGCCGGCGGTACCGGCGATCTGACGGCAAAATTCTCGCGCCTGGTCGGTGAAACCGGTCAGGTGGTGCTGGCGGACATCAACAGCTCGATGCTGAAGATGGGACGCGAAAAGCTGCGCAATCTCGGCGTAACCGGCAACGTCAGCTACGTGCAGGCTAACGCAGAAGCGCTGCCGTTCCCGGATAACTATTTCGACTGCATCACCATCTCCTTCGGCCTGCGTAACGTGACCGAAAAAGAGAAGGCGCTGGCGTCGATGTTCCGCGTGCTCAAGCCGGGCGGCCGTCTGCTGGTGCTGGAGTTCTCTAAACCGGTTTTCGATCCGCTGAGCAAAGCCTACGACACTTACTCTTTCCACATTCTGCCGCGCATCGGCCAGCTGGTGGCAAAAGACGCGGAGAGCTATCGCTACCTGGCGGAGTCGATTCGTATGCATCCGGATCAGGAAACCCTTAAGGCGATGATGAACGACGCTGGCTTTGAAAATACCAGCTACTACAACATGACCGGCGGCATTGTGGCGCTGCATCGTGGCTTTAAGTTCTGATTAATCATGACTTTTACCCCTCTCATCACCGGCGGTCTTGAGACCGCCCTGAACCGTGTGTTGTACCGCGATCGCAGCCTGAAAACCGCACGCCAGCGTCTGGCCGGCAAAGTCCTGCTGCTGCGCCTGCAGGAGCTGGATTTTCCGCTGGTGCTGGTGTTCAGTGAAAACCAGCTGGATGTGCTGAGTGACTGGCAGGACCGCAGCGACTGCAGCGTCAGCCTGCGTTTCAGCACGCTGCCTAAGCTGCGCGATCGTCAGCAGCTGACCAGCCTGATTCGCAGCGGTGAGCTGGATGTAGAAGGCGATCTGCAGGTGGTACAGCAATTCTCCGCGCTGATGGATCTGGCTGAACTCGACCCGGCGGAATATCTCGCGCCGTGGGTGGGCGACATCGCGGCACAGGGCATCAGCCAGGCCGCTCAGCGTGCGCTGGCCCAGCTCAGACAGCAGGTCACCCGCCGTCAGGATTATCTGGGGCAGGTGCTGACCGAAGAGTGGCGCGTGGCACCGGGGGCGCTGGAGCAGGCGTGGTTTTGTGAGGAGGTAGAAGCGATGGAACGTGCGCTTAATGCGTTTGAGGCGCGTTTGGCACAGCTGGAGGCGAAATGACGCTGGGAGAAATTCGGCGCTTATACTTCATTATCAAAGTTTTTCTGACCTACGGGCTGGATGAACTTATTCCGCATATGCGCATTACGCTGCCGCTGCGGCTGTGGCGGCGCTGTGTTTTCTGGATCCCCAACCGGCACAAAGAAGCCGAGATGGGCATCCGTCTGCGTCTCGCCATGGAGCAGCTCGGTCCGGTTTGGATCAAGTTCGGTCAGATGCTCTCGACGCGGCGCGACCTGTTCCCGCCGAAAATTGCCGATGAGCTGGCGATTCTGCAGGACCGCGTGGCACCGTTCGACGGCGTGAAAGCCAAAGCGCAGATTGAGCGTTCGATTGGCGGCCCGGTGGAAACCTGGTTCGACGACTTCGATATCAAACCGCTGGCATCGGCTTCGATTGCCCAGGTGCATACCGCGACGCTGAAATCCAACGGCCGCGAAGTGGTGATCAAAGTGATTCGCCCGGATATCCTGCCGGTAATCAAAGCTGACATGAAGCTGATTTACCGCCTGGCGCGCTGGGTGCCACGTCTGCTGCCGGACGGTCGCCGTCTGCGTCCGATGGAAGTGGTGCGCGACTACGAAAAAACGCTGATTGATGAACTCAATCTGCTGCGTGAAGCTGCCAATGCGATTCAGCTGCGCCGCAACTTCGACCAGAGCTGCATGCTGTACGTGCCGGAAGTGTTCTCCGACTACTGCAGCGAGACCATGCTGGTGATGGAGCGCATTTACGGCATTCCTATTTCCGACGTTGCCACGCTGGAGCAGCACGGCGTCAACATGAAGCTGCTGGCCGAACGCGGCGTGCAGGTGTTCTTCACCCAGGTGTTCCGCGACAGCTTCTTCCACGCCGATATGCATCCCGGCAACATCTTCGTCAGCTACGAGCATCCGGAAGATCCGCAGTATATCGGCATTGACTGCGGCATCGTAGGCTCGCTGAACAAAGAAGATAAGCGCTACCTGGCGGAAAACTTCATCGCCTTCTTCAACCGCGACTACCGCAAAGTGGCCGAGCTGCACGTCGACTCGGGCTGGGTACCGCCGGATACCAACGTGGAAGATTTTGAGTTCGCGATTCGCACCGTGTGCGAGCCGATTTTCGAAAAGCCGCTGGCGGAAATCTCCTTTGGTCACGTGCTGCTCAATCTGTTCAACACCGCGCGCCGTTTCAATATGGAAGTGCAGCCGCAGCTGGTGCTGCTGCAGAAAACCCTGCTGTACATCGAGGGCATTGGTCGTCAGCTCTATCCGCAGCTCGATCTGTGGAAAACCGCCAAGCCGTTCCTGGAGGACTGGATTAAGGATCAGATCGGCATTCCGGCCATCCTGCGGGCGGTGAAAGAGAAGGCACCGTTCTGGGCGGAGAAACTGCCGGAGCTGCCGGAGCTTTTTTACGACAGTATGCGCCAGCACAAGTTATTGCAGCACAGTGTCGATAAACTCGTCACCGATTTGAACGCGCAGCGCACCCGTCATCATCAGGCACGTTATCTGTTTGGCGTCGGGGCTACACTGTTATTAAGTGGCACCGCGGTGCTGTTGAGCCGGCCTGACTGGGACTTCTTCCCGGCGCTGTTAATGGCCGCTGGCATCGTCACCTGGCTCATCGGCTGGCGCAAGACAAACTGATTGTCTGCCTGGTGCAAATCGCGTAATGTCGCAGGCTTAAGTCCGGGTAAAAACGGACTTTCTGTGCGTTACAGTTAACAGTTTTTCACAGAATATTAGAGGCATATCTCATGGGCGGTATCAGTATTTGGCAATTGTTAATCATTGCCGTCATTGTTGTACTTCTGTTCGGTACCAATAAGCTTCGTAACCTGGGTTCGGATTTAGGCTCTTCCATTCGCGGCTTCAAAAAAGCCATGAGCGATGAAGACGAGAAAAAGGATCAACCGAAAGAGCAGGACGCTGACTTCAACGCCAAACTGGCAGACAAACAGCACACCCCGGCGAGCAAAGACGACGCCCGGGACAAGTAAGGTAAAACTGTGTTCGATATTGGTTTTAGTGAACTGGTATTGGTGTTCGTGATCGGGCTGATTGTACTGGGCCCGCAGCGCTTACCGGTTGCGGTGAAAACCGTTGTTGGCTGGATCCGGGCCATTCGCTCGCTGGCTGCTAATGTGCAGAACGAACTGGCCCAGGAGCTGAAACTGCAGGAGCTGCAGGACAGCCTGAAAAAGGTCGAAGAGGCAGGACGCGGCACGCTGTCGCCGGAGCTGAAGCAATCCATGGAAGAGCTGCGTAAAACCGCGGACTCCATGAAGCGCTCGGTACAGCAGAGCATCGATATCGAAAAAGCGGAAGATGAAGCCAACACCATTCATCAGCCGCCCGCTGCCGCGCCACAGCCCGCTGCCGCACCGCAGCCCGCAGAGCCGCACAGCGTCGTGACGCCGGCCAGCGCGGCACATCAGGCCAGCGCCCCGGCGCAGGCGCCGCAGCCTGCACCAGCCACCAGCCACACCGATTCCGTCGCGCCTGCGACCACTCCTCCCGTAAAAGATGAACGATAAACATGGCCGTTGAAGATACCCAACCGCTCATCAGCCACCTGATTGAGCTGCGCAAGCGTCTGCTGAACTGCATCATCGCGGTGTTTGTTATCTTCCTGTGTCTGGTTTACTTCGCCAACGACATCTATCACGCGGTGGCAGCGCCGCTGATTAGCCAGATGCCCGCCGGCGCCAGCATGATCGCCACCGACGTAGCCTCACCGTTCTTTACGCCAATCAAACTGACCATCATTGTGTCGGTGTTTCTTGCGGTGCCGGTGATTCTTTATCAGGTCTGGGCGTTTGTCGCCCCCGCGCTGTATCGCCATGAGCGCCGCCTGGTGATGCCGCTGCTGTTCTCCAGTACGCTGCTGTTTTATGTCGGCGTGGCCTTTGCCTACTTCATCGTGTTCCCGCTGGCGTTTGGCTTCTTCGCCAAAACCGCGCCGCAGGGCGTCACCATCGCCACGGACATCACCAACTACCTCGACTTTGTCATGACGCTGTTCATGGCGTTTGGCGTGGCGTTTGAGGTGCCGATTGCCATCGTGCTGCTGTGCTGGACCGGCATTACCAGCCCGGACGATCTGAAAAAGAAACGGCCGTATATTCTGGTCGGCGCGTTTGTGGTTGGGATGTTGCTCACACCGCCGGACGTTTTCTCGCAAACTTTGCTCGCTATTCCGATGTACTGCCTGTTTGAAGTCGGCGTATTCTTCTCCCGCTACTATGTGGGTAAAGGACGTCAGGCGGCAGACGATGAGGAACAGAACCCCGACGCCTGATGTCTTTTATGCAGGGCATCCCGCTGATGGGGTGATGATGAATCTTAACCGCCCGCCTGCCGGGCGGTTTTTCTATCCGTCGCTTGAAGACGGAATGGGGAGCAAACATGTTTGATATCGGTGTAAACCTGACCAGCACGCAATTCGCAAAAGATCGCGATCAGGTGGTAAAACGCGCGCGCGAAGCAGGCGTCACCGGCCTGTTAATCACCGGCACCAATGCCCTGGAGAGCCAGCAGGCGCGTCAGCTGGCGACCCGGCACGCGGGCTACTGCTGGTCGACCGCCGGCGTGCACCCGCATCATGCCAGCGAGTGGTCGGCGGAAACCGCCAGTACGCTGCGCCGCCTGGCTGACAGCGAGCAGGTGGTGGCGATTGGTGAATGCGGACTCGACTTCAACCGTAATCTTTCCGCGCACGAGCAGCAGGAGTACGCGTTTGATGCGCAGCTCCAGCTGGCGGCAGAACTGCAGCTGCCGGTGTTTTTACACTGTCGTGAGGCGCATGAACGTTTTCTGGCGGTGCTGCAGCCGTGGCTGCCGAAACTGGTGGGCGCGGTGGTGCACTGTTTTACCGGCACGCGTGACGAGCTGGAAGCCTGCCTGGCGCTGGGCTTATCGGTGGGCATTACCGGCTGGGTGTGCGATGAACGGCGCGGAATGGCACTGCGTGACATGCTGCCGCTGATTCCGGCAGATCGTCTGCTGCTGGAGACCGACGCGCCCTATCTGCTGCCGCGCGATATGCGTCCGCGTCCGACCTCGCGCCGTAACGAACCCTGCTTTCTGCCGCATATCGTTCAGCAGGTGGCGCACTGGCGTGGTGAACAGCCAGACGCACTGGCGGCACGCGTCGACCACAATGCGCGTCAGCTATTCAGACTGGCTTAAACCTTACGGAACTGCTTGTTGTCCACGCTGCGCATCACCTGTTTATTCAGCAGGTTAAGCAGCAGGATTGAGCGGGTTTCACCATCGGGCTCGGCAAAGATAGCGCGCAGCCCTTCAAAGGTGCCGTCGGTGATCAGCACTTCATCACCGACCTGCGGCGTTTCCGGATCCAGCAGGATCTGCGGCGCATCGGTTTGCAGCGCTTCGATCACTTCATACGGCACCGTCGCGGGCATGGCGCCAAAGCGCACAAAGTGGCTGACGCCGCGCGTGCTGCTGATGGTGGTGGTGTGAATCGCTTCCGGATCGAATTCGATAAACAGATAGTTGGGAAACAGCGGCTCACTCACGGTGGTGCGTTTGCCGCGCACAATCTTCTCCAGAGCGATCATCGGGCTGAGGCAATTCACCTCCTGCCGCTCAAGATGCTCCTTCGCGCGCAACAGCTGACCACGTTTGCAATAGAGTAAGTACCAGGATTCCATAACTGCTCCCAAATAATGGACGCTAAGAATAACAAACCTGTTGTCAGAGTTATAGCGCATCGGCGGCCGGAAACCCGGTCACACAAGAAAAATCTCTACGAATTTTCCGATTGGTGCGGCGAACTAACGCTTTTCAGCAAGAAAATTGACGTCTGGCGATCATCTGTATCAGACTGCCAACCCATTAGACGAAGAAAAAGGACGGGCTGATGGAACTGTTTTTACTGAGCAATGGCAAAGTGGCCGACGATGCGCCACTGCTGAGCTATGCGCATCCGCAGCTGCACGCGATGATTGCCCAGCGCGGTATCACTTCGGCGGTGCTGGTGCCCTACGCCATTATTCGTGACGATCACGCCCAGCGTGCGCAGGCGTTGTCTCAGTCACTGGGCATTCCGGTGCGCACGGTACACGAGTTCGAGACACCGGTTGCGGCCATTGAGCAGGCGGAGCTGATTCTGGTAAGTGGCGGCAATACCTGGTTGCTGAACCAGATGCTGCACGAGCAGGGGCTGATCGTGGCGATTCAGCGCGCAGTGCGCGAGCGCGACGTCCCTTACGTTGGCTGGAGCGCGGGCTGCAACGTGGCGACACCGTCGATTCGCACCACCAATGATATGCCGGTACGCAGCAGCGTGGTGCTGCCTGCGCTGGGGCTGTTCCCGGTGCAAATCAATCCTCACTATCTTGATGCGCACGTCAGCGGCCATATGGGCGAAACCCGTGATGAGCGTCTGGCCGAGTTCTGCGCGGTGAATCCGCAGGAGTCGGTGATTGCGCTGCGGGAAGCCAGCTTCCTGCACGTCAGTGAGAACCGTCTGCGCTACTACAGCGCGCGCGGTGAAGATTTCAAAGTGTTTCGTCACGGTGAAGCGATTGCCGCTTATCACGATGTGCTGGCCCTGCAGTCGCTGGTGCCGTTTTCCTGTCAGCCCGCCTGACGCAGAAACTCAAACACGCTGGCGTGAACAAACTTATAATGACGCTTCACTCTGGCCGGAAGACTAACGCCGCATGAAATATCAGGATTTACGAGACTTTCTCGCGCTGCTGGAACAGCGCGGCGAGTTAAAGCGCATCACTCAGGAGATCGATCCTGTCCTCGAGATGACCGAAATCGCCGACCGCACGCTGCGGGCCGGTGGCCCGGCGCTGCTGTTCGAAAACCCGAAGGGCTACAGCATGCCGGTGCTGTGCAACCTGTTTGGCACGCCGAAGCGCGTGGCCATGGGTATGGGCCAGGAAGAGGTCAGCGCGCTGCGCGAAGTGGGTAAGTTGCTGGCGTTTCTGAAAGAGCCGGAGCCGCCGAAGGGGTTCCGCGATCTGTTCGATAAGATGCCGCAGTTCAAACAGGTGCTGAACATGCCGACCAAACGGCTGCGTAATGCGCCGTGTCAGGAAGAGATTTTCAGCGGTGACGAGGTCGACCTGGCGCGCATCCCGGTCATGAAATGCTGGCCGGACGATGCGGCGCCGCTGATTACCTGGGGTTTAACCGTCTCGCGTGGACCGCATAAAGAGCGGCAGAATCTCGGCATTTATCGTCAGCAGGTGATTGGTAAAAACCGGGTGATCATGCGCTGGCTGTCGCATCGCGGTGGCGCGCTGGATTTTCAGGAGTGGTGCAAAGCGCATCCCGGTGAACGCTTCCCGGTGGCGGTGGCGCTGGGCGCCGATCCGGCCACCATTCTTGGCGCGGTCACGCCGGTGCCGGATACGCTATCGGAATATGCGTTTGCCGGTCTGCTGCGCGGCAACAAAACCGAGGTGGTGAAGTGCGTCTCGAACGATCTGGAAGTGCCGGCCAGCGCCGAAATCGTGCTGGAAGGCTACATCGAACCGGGTGACATGGCGCCGGAAGGGCCGTACGGCGATCACACCGGCTACTACAATGAAGTAGACAGCTTCCCGGTGTTTACCGTGACGCACGTGACCCAGCGGCGCAACCCGATTTACCACTCCACCTACACCGGCCGTCCGCCGGATGAGCCCGCGGTACTGGGCGTGGCGCTGAACGAAGTGCTGGTGCCGATTCTGATCAAACAGTTCCCGGAGATTGTGGATTTCTATCTGCCGCCGGAAGGCTGCTCTTATCGCCTCGCGGTAGTGACGATTAAAAAACAGTATGCCGGTCACGCCAAGCGCGTGATGTTCGGCGTGTGGTCGTTCCTGCGCCAGTTTATGTACACCAAGTTTGTGATTGTGTGTGACGATGACGTCAACGCGCGTGACTGGAACGACGTGATTTGGGCCATCACCACGCGGATGGATCCGGCGCGCGATACGGTACTGGTAGAAAACACGCCGATTGACTATCTCGACTTCGCTTCGCCGGTTTCCGGACTTGGCTCGAAGATGGGACTGGATGCCACCAACAAGTGGCCGGGTGAAACCCAGCGTGAATGGGGGACGCCGATTGTGAAAGATCCTGCGGTTACGGCGCGTATTGATGCAATCTGGGATGAGTTAGCGATCTTTGCCGAGCCGCCGCAGCGCTGATGGCGGCTGAGAACCATAAAAAAGGGCACCTATGACGACGTTAAGCTGCAAAGTGACTTCGGTTGAAGCAATTACGGACACGGTTTACCGCGTGCGGTTAATTCCGGCGGCGGATTTTAGCTTCCGCGCCGGCCAGTATCTGATGGTGGTGATGGATGAGCGTGACAAGCGCCCGTTTTCGCTGGCATCGACGCCAATGGAAAAGGACATCATTGAGCTGCACATTGGTGCCTCAGAGCTGAACCTGTACGCCATGGCGGTGATGGATCGCATCAAAAACGATCGGCAGATCACCGTGGATATGCCGCACGGCGACGCCTGGCTGCGTGAAGACAGCGCGCGGCCGATTGTGCTGATTGCCGGCGGCACCGGCTTCTCCTATGCGCGTTCGATTCTGCTGACCGCGCTGGCGCAGCAGCCGGATCGCGATATCGCTATCTACTGGGGCGGCCGCGAGCTGAGACATCTGTACGATCTGGATGAGCTCAATGCGCTGGCGGTGAAGCATCCGAACCTGAAAGTGATTCCGGTGGTGGAGCAGCCGGCGGAGGACTGGCAGGGGCGCAGCGGCACGGTGCTGACCGCGGTGATGCAGGATTATGCCAGCCTGAGCGGACACGATATCTATATTGCTGGCCGGTTTGAGATGGCAAAAATTGCCCGCGAGCGCTTCTGTGCCGAACGTGGTGCGTTAGAAGCACAGATGTATGGCGATGCGTTTGCCTTTATCTGATGCGTGACACGGTGCGCATGCACGTGCCGCTGCAAAAAAAAGCCCGCCCGGTTGGGCGGGAACACGTGCAAGTGTAGTGGTCAACGTATTAAACCCGTTCGAATACCGTCGCGATGCCCTGGCCTAAGCCAATGCACATGGTTGCCAGACCAAACTGTGCATCGCGACGCTCCATCAGATTCAGCAACGTGGTGCTGATACGCGCGCCGGAACATCCCAGCGGATGCCCGAGTGCGATTGCGCCGCCGTTAAGGTTCACTTTCTCATCCAGCTGCTCCAGCAGCCCTAAATCTTTCAGGCACGGCAGCGTCTGCGCGGCGAAGGCTTCATTGAGTTCGAACAGATCGATATCCTGCACGCTCAGCCCGGCGCGCTTCAGCGCCAGCTTACTGGCCGGTACCGGACCGTAACCCATGATCGACGGATCGCAGCCAACCACCGCCATGCTGCGGATGCGTGCGCGCGGCGACAGCCCCAGTTCGCGCGCGCGGCTTTCGCTCATGATCAGCATGGCGGCCGCGCCGTCGGACAGCGCCGACGAACTGCCGGCGGTAACCGTGCCGTTGACCGGATCGAACGCCGGACGCAGCGCGGCTAAGCCTTCAAGACTGGTGTCCTCGCGAATTACTTCATCACTGTCATAGCGTTTCAGCACGCCATCGGCATCGTGGCCATAGGTCGGGACGATTTCGCGTTTGAAATCACCGCGCTGAGTGGCGGCCGCAGCGCGCTGGTGTGAACGCAGCGCGAAGGCATCCTGCTGTTCACGGCTGATGTGGTGCATGCGCGCCAGCATCTCGGCGGTCAGCCCCATCATGCCCGCCGCTTTCGCCACGGTGCGCCCCAGGCCGGGATGAAAATCAACGCCGTGGTTCATCGGTACGTGGCCCATATGTTCCACGCCGCCAATAATACAGCTGTGGGCATCGCCGACCATAATCGCGCGCGCCGCATCGTGCAGCGCCTGCATGGACGAGCCGCACAGGCGATTGACGGTGCTGGCCGGCACGCGATGCGGGATCTCCGCCAGCAGCGCGGCGTTGCGGGCGATATTAAAGCCCTGTTCCAGCGTCTGCTGCACGCAGCCCCAGATAATGTCATCCAGCGCGGCGGCATCGACGGCCGGATTGCGGCTGAGGAGTTCGCGCATCAGATGGGCGGAAAGATCCTCGGCGCGCACCTGGCGAAAGGCGCCGCCTTTGGAACGGCCCATCGGCGTGCGCACGGCATCAACAATCACTACGTTTTCCATGTTCATTACCTCAGGCAGTTTGCAGCGCCGCTGCGTCAATCGGTTGAGCGACGGGATACCAGCTCTGATGCTGGTGGGCTTTCTGAACCAGCAGCTCAGGCAGCGCGTACAGCGGGCCGAGCGCGAGGTAGCGTTTAGCCTGATCGACGACATTGCTGATGCCCAGCGTGTCCATATAGCGGAACGCGCCACCGCGGAACGGCGGGAAGCCTAAGCCATACACCAGCGCCATATCCGCCTCGGCGGGGGAAGCGATGATGTTTTCTTCGAGGCAGCGCACCACTTCGTTGAGCATCGGCAGCATCATGCGGTTGGCGATCTCTTCATCGCTGAATACCCGCTTCGGTTCACATACCGGCTCCAGCAGCGCATCGACCTCTGCATCGGCGCGCTTCTGCGCTTTGCCTTTTTTATCCTGTTCCCAGCGGTAAAAGCCCTGGCCATTTTTCTGGCCGTAGCGTTTGGCTTCAAACAGCACATCAATGGCATCGCGGTAATCTTTCTGCATCCGCGACGGGAAGCCCTGCGCCATCACCTGTTGCGCATGATGCGCGGTATCAATACCCACCACGTCCAGCAGCCACGCCGGCCCCATCGGCCAGCCAAACTGCTTCTCCATCACTTTATCGATCTGGCGGAAGTCCGCGCCGTCGCGCAGTAGCAGGCTGAAGGCGGCAAAGTAGGGGAACAGCACGCGGTTCACAAAGAAGCCGGGACAGTCATTCACCACAATCGGTGTTTTGCCCATCTTGCTGGCCCACGCCACCACTTTGCTGATGGTGGCTTCAGAGGTTTGCGTACCGCGAATCACTTCGACCAGCGGCATACGCGGCACCGGATTAAAGAAGTGCATGCCGCAGAAATTTTGCGGACGCTGCAGCGCCTGCGCCAGCTGGCTGATTGGAATGGTGGAGGTATTCGAGGCCAGCACGGCATCATCCCGCAGCTGCTGCTCGGTTTCAGCCAGCACTTTGGCTTTGATTTGCGGGTTCTCGACCACCGCTTCGACCACCACATCGGCGCGATCAAAGCCGCTGTAATCCAGCGTCGGCTGAATGCTCGCCAGCACGCTCGCCAGCCTGGTACCATCGATTTTGCCGCGCTCCAGCTGCTTATTAAGCAGCTTACTGGCTTCATTCATGCCCAGCGTCAGCGCCTGCGGATTAATATCTTTCATCTTCACCGGCACGCCTTTCCAGGCCGACTGCCAGGCGATCCCGCCGCCCATGATGCCTGCGCCGAGTACCGCCGCCTGCTCTGGCGTGCCGGCCGCGCTGCTGTGTTTCTTCGCCAGGCCTTTTACGTACTGGTCATTGAGGAAGATGCCGACCAGCGCGCGTGCCACATCGCTCTGCGCCAGCGGCACAAAAGCAGCGGTTTCCAGCTTCAGCGCATCATCACGACCTAAGCCCGCTGCCGCTTCGATGGTTCGCACCGCGGCGATCGGCGCTGGATAGTGTTTACCGGCGGTTTGCTGCACCATGCTTTTGGCGAGGGTAAAACTCATCGCGGCTTCAATCGGACTGAGCTTAAGCGGTGCCAGCTTCGGCGCACGACGCGCCTGCCAGCTGCCCTGGGCTATGGCGTCCTGCAGCATGGTCAGCGCCGCGCTGCGCAGCTTCTCGCTGTTGACCACCGCATCCACCAGACCGAGCTTCAGCGCGCCCGGGCCATCAATATCTTTACCGGCGGCGATGATCTCAAGCGCGCTGTCGGCACCGAGCAGGCGCGGCAGACGCACGCTGCCGCCGAAGCCCGGCATAATGCCGAGTTTGGTTTCCGGCAGGCCAATGCGCGCGGTGGGCGTGGCCACGCGGAAGTCGGTCGCCAGCACACACTCGCAGCCCCCGCCCAGCGCGTAGCCGTCGATGGCGGCGATGGTTGGCACCGGCAAATCTTCCAGACGATTAAAGATGCTGTTGGCGAATGTCAGCCACTGGCTAAGCTGCTCAGCGGGCGCATCAAACAGCGACAGGAATTCTGTGATATCCGCCCCGACAATAAACGCCGGTTTGGCGGAAGAGAGCAGCAGGCCGCGCAGCGTGCTTTGCTGCTCCAGTACGCTCAGCGCCTCGCCTAAGGCGGCGACGGTTTTGGTATCAAGTTTGTTCACCGAACCGGGCGCATCAAAAACCAGCTCGGCGATGCCATCGTCAAGCCAGTGCACTGAAAGGGTATCGCCTTGGTAGAGCATGTCCGTCTCCTGAAACGCGAAAGGTGATCTGGTCATACCAGATGATCAGGAGTGTGGGTGTCATGTTAATTTTTTGCAAACGAGAGTTTGCTTATTTGATACGGCGATCACAGCGCGCGCAGCACGGCATCCCCCGCGCGGCTGTGCTACACTGCCGCCACTTTCGCGACATCGGAGACAAGTCCATGGATTCACTGAAAACCCTGTATCACGCGCATATCTCAACGCTGCAGCAGCGTGCGCAACAGGTGCTGGCGCGCTTTAAGCTGGACGCCATGCTGATTCATTCAGGCGAGTTGCTGACCGTATTTCTTGACGATCATGACTATCCGTTTAAGGTGAATCCCCAGTTTAAAGCCTGGGTACCAGTGACCCAGGTGCCCAACTGCTGGCTGTGGATCGATGGCGTGAATAAACCCAAATTGTGGTTCTACTCGCCGGTCGATTACTGGCACAACGTCGAGCCACTGCCGGACAGCTTCTGGACCCAGGATGTCGAGGTCATCGGCCTGAAAAACGCTGACGATATCGCTCAGCTGTTGCCGGCACAGCGCGACAATGTGGCCTATATCGGGCCGGTACCGTCCCGCGCCACCCAGCTGGGCATCCGCAGCGAGGGGATCAATCCTCAGGGCGTCATCGACTTCCTGCATTATCATCGCAGCATCAAAACCGATTACGAGCTGGCCTGTATGCGCGAAGCGCAGAAGCTGGCGGTGGCAGGCCATCGCGCAGCGAAAGAGGCGTTCTTCTCCGGCATGAGCGAGTTTGATATCAATCTTGCCTATCTGACCGCCACCGGCCACCGTGACATTGATGTACCGTATGGCAATATCATCGCGCTGAATGAACATGCTGCGGTACTGCACTACACCCGGCTTGACCATCAGCCGCCGGCGAAACGTCACAGCTTCCTGATAGATGCCGGCGCAGAGTATCTTGGCTATGCGGCAGACCTGACGCGCAGCTACGCGGCGCAGAGCAAAACGCGCTACGCGGAAATGGTTGCTGCGATGAATAAAGAAGAGCTGGCGCTGATCGCCACGCTGAAAGCCGGCGTGCGCTACACCGATTACCATCTGCAAATGCATCAGCGTATCGCGCGTCTGCTGCTGAAGTTTGAACTGGTGCAGGGGCTGAGCGAAGAGACGCTGGTGGCGGAAAACCTCACCGGCCCCTTCATGCCGCACGGCCTCGGCCATCCGCTGGGCCTGCAGGTGCACGACGTTGCCGGGTTTATGCAGGACGACAGCGGCACGCATCTGGCGGCGCCATCGCAGTATCCTTATCTGCGCTGTACACGGGTGCTGCAGCCGGGCATGGTGCTGACCATTGAACCGGGCTTCTATATTATCGATTCACTGCTGGCGCCGCTGCGCAGCGGTAAGTTCAGTCAGCACTTTGACTGGCAGGCGATTGATGCCCTGAAGCCGTACGGGGGCATTCGTATCGAGGATAATGTGGTGATTCACGCCAGCCGCATCGAAAACATGACGCGTGACTTGCATCTGGCCTGATGGACGCTTACGACATTCCCGCTGAGGCCGTCAGTCTCAGCGAGGAGACCATCAAAAAGAGCCGCTTTATTACCCTGCTGGCGCATACCGATGGGGTGGCCGCTGCGCGCGCCTTTGTGCAGCAGGTAAAGCACGAACACCCGACCGCGCGGCATCACTGCTGGGCCTGGGTGGCGGGCGCGCCCGATGATTCACAACAGCTGGGGTTTTCTGACGATGGCGAACCCTCCGGCACGGCCGGTAAGCCGATGCTGGCGCAGCTGATGGGCAGCGGCGTGGGCGAGATCACCGCCGTGGTGGTGCGCTATTATGGCGGTATCATGCTGGGCACCGGCGGGCTGGTGAAAGCCTACGGTGGCGGCGTGCAGCAGGGGCTGAAGCTGCTGGCGCGCCAGCGCAAAGTGCCGATGCAACGTTTTACCCTGCAGTGTGACTATGCGCAGCTGAGCGATATAGAGCGCCTGCTGCAGCGTTTTGACGGCAGCATTGAACAGAGCCATTATCAGGATCGCATTACGCTACGTCTGGCGTTGCCCCATCCGCAGATTGATGGCTTCAGGCAAAACCTTTCTGATTACAGCCGGGGCGCTTTGGCGCTGATCCCGCTGGACAACTAACCGCATCTGTTTAAAGGAAACGGCTGAATGCATTTTCGCGCCATTACCCGCATCGTGGGCCTGCTGGTGATTCTGTTCTCGGTAACCATGATCCTGCCTGGCTTAGTGGCCCTGATTTATCGCGACGGTGCCGGGCGCGCGTTCAGTCAGACGTTTATGATGGCGATCGTCATCGGTTCGCTGCTGTGGTGGCCCAACCGCAAACAAAAAAGTGAGCTGAAACCGCGTGAAGGCTTTCTGATTGTGGTGCTGTTCTGGACCGTGCTGGGCAGCGTGGGGGCAATGCCGTTTATCTTCGCCGAGCAGCCACACCTGTCGGTGACCGACGCCTTCTTTGAGTCATTCTCTGGCTTAACCACCACCGGTGCCACCACGTTAGTAGGGCTCGACTCGCTGCCCAAAGCGATTCTGTTCTATCGTCAGATGCTGCAGTGGCTTGGCGGCATGGGGATCATTGTGCTGGCGGTGGCCATTCTGCCGATTCTTGGCGTCGGTGGTATGCAGCTGTATCGCGCCGAAATGCCGGGGCCGCTGAAAGATAACAAAATGCGCCCGCGCATTGCCGAAACGGCGAAAACCCTGTGGCTGATTTATGTGCTGCTGACGGTGGCCTGTGCGTTGGCGCTGTGGCTGGCGGGCATGCCGATGTTTGATGCTATCGGCCACAGCTTCTCGACCATCGCCATCGGCGGTTTTTCTACCCATGATGCCAGCATCGGCTACTTCAATAGCCCGACCATTAATACCATCGTGGCGATTTTCCTGCTGATCTCCGGCTGTAACTACGGCCTGCACTTCTCGTTGCTCAGCGGGCGAAACCTGAAAGTCTACTGGCGCGATCCGGAATTCCGCATGTTCATTGGCGTGCAGCTGACGCTGGTGCTGATTTGTACCCTGGTGCTGTGGTTTCATAATGTCTATTCCAGCGGCTGGCAAACCCTCAATCAGGCGTTCTTCCAGGTGGTCTCAATGGCGACGACGGCGGGCTTTACCACCGACAGTATTGCGCGCTGGCCGCTGTTCCTGCCGGTGCTGCTGCTGTGTTCAGCCTTTATCGGCGGTATGGCGGGTTCGACCGGCGGTGGCCTGAAGGTGATTCGTATTCTGCTGCTGTGTAAGCAAGGGTCGCGCGAACTGAAACGCCTGGTGCATCCCAATGCGGTCTATACCATTAAGCTGGGGAACCGTGCGCTGCCGGAACGTATTCTCGAAGCGGTGTGGGGCTTTTTCTCGGCTTACGCGCTGGTGTTTCTGGTCAGCATGCTGGCGATTATCGCCACCGGCGTGGATGACTTCTCGGCCTTCGCCGCGGTGGCGGCAACGCTGAATAACCTTGGCCCGGGTTTGGGTGTGGTGGCAGATAACTTCACGTCGATGAATGATGTCGCCAAGTGGATTTTAATCTCCACCATGCTGTTTGGACGCCTTGAAGTGTTCACGCTGCTGGTGCTGTTCACGCCCACCTTCTGGCGCGAATAATAAAACAGGAATGAGTGATGAAAGCGTTAATTCTTTATTCCAGCCGTGACGGGCAAACCCGTGAAATCGCGGCGCGTATTGCCCGCACGCTGACACCGCAGCAGTTGTGTGATGTGCTGGATCTGGCGCAGGCACCGCAGGTGGAGTGGGCACAGTATGATCGCGTGCTGATTGGCGCCTCGATTCGCTATGGTCACTTCCAGCCCGAGCTGATGAAATTCGTCACGCAACATAAGGCGGAACTGCAGCAGCGCGTCAGCGGCTTTTTCAGCGTCAATCTTACTGCGCGCAAAGCCGATAAGTGCACGCCGGAAACCAATGCCTATACGCGTAAGTTCCTGGCGCAGTCACCGTGGCAACCGGATCGCTGTGCGGTGTTTGCCGGTGCGCTACGCTATCCACGCTATCGCTGGTTCGATCGCATCATGATTCAGTTCATTATGCGTATGACCGGCGGCGAAACGGATACATCGAAGGAAGTTGAATACACCGACTGGGAGAAAGTCACGCGTTTTGCCCAGGATTTCGCACAGTTACCAGGCAAATTGCCGCAAAATAACGCGTAGTGGTGAAATTTAGGCCGAACGATCATTTTTTTGCAATAAACCCTTGTCAGCCAGAATTAACTCCCTATAATGCGCCACCACTGAGACGGCAAAGCGGCAACGCAGGCGGCTCAGCAGGGCGTGAAGCGATTCACCCCGCCGGAGAAAAACGCTGAAAAAAGTGTTTGACTCTGAAGGAGGAAAGCGTAATATACGCCACCTCGCGACAGCAGGCCGAACGCCGCGTCGCACCG